>Ga0209792_1000041_pt1 | contig 263246 bp, 211 predicted proteins | sample EBPBio142005_DNA_FD_185860 | JGI IMG/M metagenome (GOLD analysis project Ga0209792, IMG submission 185860) | Wastewater treatment Type I Accumulibacter community from EBPR Bioreactor in Madison, WI, USA - Reactor 1_6/14/2005_ DNA (SPAdes)... | ecosystem: Engineered > Bioreactor > EBPR >...
GCTCCACGTCCAGGTCCGACGGCGCCATGAACAGCGCCTCGGCCAGGCTCGCCTTCAGCCATGCCACCACCTGCGCCAGCGGGATCGCGTCGGCAGGCGGCGCGGCGACGGCCGACGGCGCGGGTGCGGTTGCGGCGGGCATGGCGGGCGACGCGACGACCGCGGGGGCCGCCGCGGTCGCGACCGGCGACGGCGCGACCGGCGACGACGCCGCCAACTGTCCGTGCAGGTACGCCGCCAGCGCACGCACGCTCGGGTAGTCGTACACCCGGGTCGCCGACAGCGCGGTGCCGTACTGCCGGTTCACCTGCTTCATCCATTCCACGCCGATGATCGAATCCAGCCCGAGGTCGGTGAACGAGCGCTCCACGTCCAGGTCCGACGGCGCCATGAACAGCGCCTCGGCCAGGCTCGCCTTCAGCCATGCCACCACCTGCGCCAGCGGGATCGCGTCGGCAGGCGGCGCGGCGACGGCCGACGGCGCGGGTGCAGCGGACGCGGCAGGCGTCTCGACAAGCGCGTCCGCCGCGGTCGCGACCGGCAACGCCGCCGCCAACTGTCCGTGCAGGTACGCCGCCAGCGCGCGCACGCTCGGGTAGTCGTACACCCGCGTCGCCGACAGCGCGGTGCCGTACTGCCGGTTCACCTGCTTCATCCACTCGACGCCGATGATCGAATCCAGCCCGAGGTCGGTGAACGAGCGCTCCGCGTCCAGGTCCGACGGCGCCATGAACAGCGCCTCGGCCAGGCTCGCCTTCAGCCACGCCACCACCTGCGCCAGCGGGATCGCCTCCGGCTTCGGCGCGGCGGCGAGCGGCGACGGCGCGACGACGGGCTGCGCCGTCGCCAGCGTCGCCGCGGCCGGCACGGTGTCCACCCGGACGCTCTCGCGCTGCGCATCGGACGAGACGCCCAGCAGCGCAATGCAGAGGCGACCCGAATCGTCGTAGAGCGCGAGGTCCACGCAGCGGCCGTCGTCGGGATCGCGCGTCGCGTGGACGGTCGCGCGGTCGCCGATGCCCGCGAACGAGCGCACGGTCCCGGCCGCCTTCGCCCACGCCGCGCCGGACACGCCGAGCAGCAGGCCGCCGGCGAGCAGCGCGCCTTCGACGACGGCCGGATGCAGGCCGTAGTCGCCGGCCCGCGCCGCGATCGCCGCGGGCAGCGCGATGCGCGCCAGCAGCGCGCGGTCGGTGCGGCGCGCGTCGGACAGCGAGACGCGCCCGGTGGCGACATCGGCGAGGGCCTCACCTTCGCGCGCGAACGCGGTGCGCAGCGCGTCGAGATCGACGGCCTCGGGCGCAGCGGAGTCGTCCGCTTCGGCGAAGCCGTCGCAGCGGATCGCGTCCGGGTCCGCATCGTCGCGGATCTCGAAGGCGACCCGGCCGTCGCCGGCGTCGCCCAGCGTCACCGTCACCGTGCCCGTCGCCGGTCCGTGCCGGACCGCATCGAGCAGCGCGATGCGCGCGCCGTCCGCAAGTTCCGGCAGCGCGTCGGCGACCGCGGCGCGGGCCATTTCCAGCGCGGCGGAGAACGGCAGCGCCTTCGCGCCGTCCTGCGCCTCGGCCGCCAGGAACCATTCCTCGCCGGCGAACGCGCTGCGATAGCGCTGGCAGGCCAGGTTGGAGACGTTCGCGTGCAGCAGCGGATGCAGGCGGCCCTGCCCGCCCCCCTGCCCCGCCCCCTGCGCGGCGTCCTGGTCCGCGGTGTCGATCCAGTGGCGCTCGCGGGCGAACGGATAGCCCGGCAGCCCGACCGGACGCGGCGCCGGTGCGCCGCCGAGGCAGGCGCGCCAGTCCACGTCGAGACCGCCGACCCACAGCTCTGCGAGGCGCGACCACTCCCGCCGCGCGATCCACTTCGCGATCATGCCGCCGAAGTCCGGGTCCGCGGCGAGGGTCGAAAGCGCGTCGCGGCGTCCGCCGGAACGGCCGCGGAAGCGCCTGCCGTTCGCCGAAGCGCCTTCGCCGGGGTCGTTGGCGACGAACGCGTCGAGTTCGCGGCGCAGGTCGTCGACGCCGTCCACGATCAGCGCCAGCCGCTCGCCCATCGGCTCGCGGCCGATCTGCAGGGTCCAGGCGATGCGCGCCAGGTCGAGCGTGCCGCGCTCGGCTGCGGCGAGAAACGCCGACAGGCCCCGCGCGGCTTCGACCAGCCGCTCCGGCGTCTTCGCCGACAGCGGGACGAGGATCGGGCCTGGCGGCGCGACCGGCGCCGCGTCCGTGCGGCGGTACTCCGCCAGCACGACGTGCGCGTTGGTGCCGCTGAAGCCGAAGGCGCTGACCGCGGCGCGGCGCAGCCCGGCCTCGCTCGCGCGCCAGGCGCGCAGGCGATCGTTGACGTAGAACGGCGAGCCGTCGAGCGCGATGTGCGGGTTGAGGCGGTCGAAATGGACCGTCGGCGGCAGTTGCCCGCGTTCGACCGCGAGCGCCGCCTTGAGGAAGCCGGACACGCCGGCGGCGGTCAGGCAGTGGCCGATGTTGCTCTTGACCGAACCCAGCGCGCAGTAGCCGCTGTCGCGGGTGTATTTCGCGAACGCGGCCTTGAGCCCGGCGACTTCGATCGGGTCGCCCAGCGGCGTGCCGGTGCCGTGCGCCTCGATCAACTGGATGCCGGCCGGATCGATCCCGAAGCGGTCGTAGACCTCCTGCTGCAGGCGGGTCTGCGACTCGGCGTTCGGCGCGGTGATGCCGTTGGTCCGGCCGTCCTGGTTGACGCCCCAGCCTTCGATCACCGCGTGGATCTCGTCGCCGTCGCGCTCGGCGTCGGCGAGGCGCTTGAGCATCACCACGCCGACGCCCTCGCCGTTGACGATGCCGTTGGCGCGCGCATCGAAGGCGAAGCAGCGCCCGTCGGGGGACAGCATGCCGACCTGCGCGGTCATGATCTGCATCGACGGGCCGGACATGACGTTCACGCCGCCGGCGAGGGCGATGTCGCATCCGCCCGAGACCAGGCTGTCGCAGGCGGTGGCGATCGCGACCAGCGAGGACGAACAGGCGGTGTCGATCGACAGGCTCGGCCCGTGCAGGTCGAGCAGGTAGGCGATCCGCGCGGAGAGGATCGACGGCGCCGCGCCGGTGAAGCCCTGCCCGCTCAGTCGATCCTGCGGCGCGCCCTGGAGATAGTCGCCATGCGAACAGCCGGCGAAGACGCCGCAGCGGCTGCCGGCCAGCGCGCGCGGGTTGTAGCCGGCGTGCTCGATGCCGTGCCAGCAGGCCTGCAGGAACAGGCGCTGCTGCGGGTCCATCGCCCGCGCCTCGCGCGGCGAGACGTTGAAGAAGCCGGCGTCGAAACGGTCGTGGCCGTCGAGCGCGCCCATCCAGCGGCTGTAGGTCTTGCCCGGGGCGATGTCGCCGGCCTGGTAATGGCGATCGATGTCCCAGCGCGACCTCGGGACGAGGTCGATGCAGTCGCGGCCCTCGGCGATGTTGCGCCAGAACGCCTCGAGGTCGTCCGACTTCGGGAACTGGCCGGCCATGCCGACCACCGCGATCTTCGACGCGGCCGCGGTCGCCCGGGCCGTGCCGCGCGAGGGCGCCGTCGCCGATGCGGCGCGGCGCCACGAACGCAGGCGCACGACCGGCGGCGGCGCGGAGGCCGCATCGGCGGCGCGTGCGCTGATCGCCTCGTCCGGATTCGGCGGCGGCGCGACCGGCTGCGGGGCGGCGACCAGCGTGCCCGCTTCGCGGGCCTCGGCCTCGACGAAGGCGGCCATGCGCCGCAGGGTCGGATGGCTGTAGACCTTGATCGCCTCGATCGCGGTGCCGTAGCGCTCGTTGATCCGGCGGATCCAGGTCACGCCGGTGATCGAATCCAGCCCGAGATCGACGAACTGCTCGTCCTCGCCGATGTCCTGCGGTTCCATCCGCAGTTCGCCGGCGAGCAGCTCGCGCAGTGCCGCCGCGAGCGTCGCGCCGACGTCGGCAGCCTGCGCGGCGTGGGCCCGCGCTGCGCTGGCCGGCGTCGGAGCGGCGACCGCGACGGGGACCTGGACCGCGGCCGACGCCGCCGACTTCGCCGCTTCCTCGCGGACGAAACCGGCGAGCAGGCGCAGCGTCGGATAGCTGTAGACCCGGATCGCCTCGATCGCGGTGCCGTAGTGCTCGTTGATCCGGCGGATCCAGGTCACGCCGGTGATCGAATCCAGCCCGAGATCGACGAACTGCTCGTCCTCGCCGATGTCCTGCGGTTCCATCCGCAGCTCGCCCGCGAGCAGCGCGCGCAGGTGTTCGATGGAAACGTCCGCGACGGTCGCCGCGACTGCCGCCGGCACGCCCTCGGCGGCGACGCCCGACGGCGTCGCAGGCTGCGCCTGCGGCGCGGCTTCGGTCGCGAAGCGGCTGCGGATGCGCGCGAGCGTCTCCGCCTGGCCGACGAAGGTCTGCCGGTGCATCTCGACTTCGCGATCGCAGACGTCCTGCAGCGCAGCGCGCAGCGGCGCGGACCACAGCCGCTTGAGCGCGACCAGATCTTCGCGCGGCGTCCGCGCGATCTCCGCCGCCAGCGCCAGCCCGGCCGCGGGCACGTCCGTGCGCGGCAGCACCGGCTGGCGCAGGCCGCGCGCCTTCAGCTCGCCGCCGGCGTATTCGCGCGCGGTCAGCAGCGTCTCGCGCGCGAGGTCTTCGCCGATCGTGCGCGGGAATACCAGCGTCGAGCCGGCGCCGGGGGTGAAGCCGTAACCCATGTACGGGCTGAGGTAGCGGCCCTCGTCGGCGAACAGCGCGAGGTCGGCGAACATGCCCAGCGCCCAGCCGGCGCCGATGCCGTGGCCCTGCATCGCGGCCACGACCGGGACGCTGCAGTCCAGCGGCAGCCGGAACAGCGGATCGTCCGTGAACGTGGTCCTGCCGTCGTGGATCGCCAGCAGCGTGTCGCGGGTGCCGCCGGACGAGAAGTAGGTGTCGTAGCCGGTCAGCACCACGACCCGGCAGCGCGGATCGGCCTCGGCGAACGCGAAGGCCGCGCGCAGGCCCTGCGAGAAGGCCGCGGAGAACATGTTCTTCGCCGCGCGGTCCGCCATGCGGACGTCGAGCACGCCATCGGGATGCAGCGTGGCCGAGACCACCGCCGAGCCCAGCTCGACCGCCATGGGCTCGACCGGGACCGCCCCGGCGGCCTGCGGGGACGACGACGCCGCCGCGACGCCGGTATCGGCGACCTGCGGCGTGGACGATGCCTGGAGCGAACGCGCGGCGCGCGCGGCCTGCATCGCCGCCTGCACGGCCACCGGCCAGGCCGCGAGGGCGCGGGCCTTCGACAGCGCCTCGGCGTGGACCTGCGCCGCGTCCACCACCGCCGCCGACCGCAGCGCAGCGCGCAGCGCGTCCGCGGAGAGCGTGTCGCCGGCGAGCAGCAGCCGTTTCGCGGCTTCCGCGCCGCGGCGCGCCGACACCGCCGCGAACAGCGCTTCGCGCAGCCCCGGCACGCGCAGCGCAGCGCCGGCGTCATGGCGGCCGTCGGCCGCGCAGACCAGCGCGTCGCAAGCCTGCAGGGCGAACCACGCCAGCGCATTGGCGCCGGCCGGCGCCGCGGCCACGATCGGCCGCGCGGTCGCGGACAGCGCCTGCGCGAACCCGCGGGCCAGCCTCTCGAACGCGGCGTCATCGACCGCGGGCAGGAAACCGGGCGCTTCGCTGGTCAGCAGGACGCAGCCCGGGCCCGGCGCCGCCTCGATCCGGGCCAGCGCCGCCTGCAGTTCGCGCAGCAGGGTGTCGGGATCTTCGGTGGCGCAGGCCGCGGACAGGGTCGCGCTCACGACGCCCGAGCCCACGGACCGCAACCGGACGAGACCGGCGGCGTCATCGAAGACCGGGGTCGCGTCATTCGTCGCAGCCGCGGGCAGCGGCGGGAACCCGGTCAGGGCCTCCACCGCCTCCACCATGCCGCGCGCGAGGTGGCGCTTGAGCAGGCGCAGCGCCGTCTGCGGCTTGTCGCACAGGTCGTCGGCGAGACGGCGGGCGAAGTCGGCGACCGCCTCCCGCGGCAGGATCGGGCAGGACGCACCCCTCGCCTTCCAGTCCGCCGCCGGCGCGCCGGGATGCAGGTACAGGAGGTCGAAGGCGTCGGCCGGACCGAACCGGGCGGTCAGCAGCGGCTCGGCCACCGCCGGCGACAGCGCATCGCCCGGCATCGCGAACGCGAGCCGCGCGTCCTCGCCGCAGACCATGAAGTCGGCCAGCGCGGCGACGAGCAGGCCGGCGCCCAGCGCATCGCCGGCGACGACCGCGACGACCGGGAACGGCAACGTCGCGATCGTCCGGAACAGCCCGGCGTCGAGCGCCGCTTCGCAGGCCTCGCGATCGCCCTGCAGGAAGACGTCGTCGCCGCCTTCGATCATCAGCGCCTTGACCGACGGCATCGCGATCAGCGCGTCCAGCGCCTGCCGCAGCCGCGCGATCGCGCGGCCGGTCAGTCGATTGCCGTCCGCCGCGGCCTCGATGCGGATCGCGTACAGCCCCGCACCGTGGTCGAACAGCGCCACCGGCTCGGTGGACGCAGGCGCGGCGGCGGACGAGTGGCGCGCGCCGAGGGCCGGCAGCGACAGCACCGGCTTGGCGCGCGACGCCGCAGCGTCGGCGTCCACCGCGGCGACGGCCTCGGCCGCGACGAGGCGGATCGCGGCGCTGCGGGCAGGTGCGAGGACAGGTGCGGCGACCGGCGCGGCCAGCGGCGCGAGCCGGATGCCGACGGGCTTGGCCGGCACCACCGTCGCCGCGATCCGGCGCGCATCGTCCGCCGAGGGCGGCATCAGCCGGATGTCGGCGGGTTTCGCCGTCGACGCCGGCACGGGCGTCGCGAGCCTGGTCGCGGGCGGCGACTCGGCGCCGGACGCGGGCGCCGTGGCGAATTCGATCCTGATCGGGGCCGCACGCGGCGTCGCGACCGGCGAGGCCGGTGCGGAGGTCGCTGCGACGATGGCATCGGCAGCGTCGCGATCGGCAGCGATGCGATCGGCGACATCGCGATCGGCCACGGACGGATCGGTGCGCAGCGCGGCCGCGGACGGCGCGGCGGAGAGTCCGCGGATTTCGACGCAGACCCGTCCCTGCGCGTCGCACAGGTCGAGATCGAACGTCGCGGGCTGCGTCGCCGAGGCGCGGACCGCGACGAAGGCCGCCGTCGCGGCGGACCGGAAAACGCGCAGCGAGGCCATCGCCGCGGGCGCGAACGCCCCGCCGCCGACGGCCGGGATCGCATCGAGGGCCGCCTGCAGCCGCAGGGCCGCCAGCAGCTCCGCATCGGCCTCGCCCGCGGAGCTGTCCACGGGCGAGCTGTTCACGGGCAAGCCGTTCACCGGCAAGCTGTCCACGGGCGCGCCGTCCACGGGCGGCAGCGCGATCAGCGTCGCGCCGTCGCCGCGGGCGCCGGCCGTCGGCGCCTTCGGATCGAGCGCGGCGGGTTCCGCGAGCGTCGCGTGGCGCGCACGGCCCTGCGCGAGGATCGCCGGCGCGTCTTCGCTGTCGCCGGCGCTGAAGATCTCGAAGGCGACGCCCGCATCCGTGGGATCGAACACCGCGATCCGCACCGCGGCCCCGCCGAGCGCGGGCCCGGGCTGCGCCCAGGCGACCTCGCGCAGTTCCACGCAGGTCGATCCCGCCGGCGTGGGCACGGCGCGGCGCAGTGCGGCGCAAGCCATGTCCAGGCAGGCCGCCTCGCCGAGCCGGCGCGCGTCCGCGGCGCCGGTGAGGAACGGTTCGTCGCCGGTGAAATCCGACGCGTAGCGCTGTTCGGCCAGGTCCGATTCGTTCCGGTGCAGCAGCGGATGCAGCGCGGTGCGCGCGGGCACGACGCGTCCGGCGACCGCTGCGCCGCCGAACCAGTGGCGCTGGCGCGCGAACGGATACGGCGGCAGGCTGACCGGCGGAAGCCTGGTCGGCACGCCGACCGTGGGCGGCAGCGCCGCCCAGTCGACGGGATGCCCGTCCACCCAGCGGGCGGCCAGTGTCGCGAGGTTCCGCTGCGCAGCCGCTTCGCCGGCGTTCTCCGCGCCCGGCCAGTCGCGCGCGTGCGCCTCCCTGCCCGCCTTCGCGTTGCCGGCGAACAGACGACCCGCCGGCGGCTGGCCGTCGAGCCACGCCTGCAGCCGCGTCTCCAGTCGCGCCACGCTGTCGGCGAGCACCGCCAGCCGCTCGTCCATCGGTTCGCGGCCGGTCTGCAGGGTCGAGGCCAGCGCCGCGAACGACGGCCGCCGCGCGTCGTCGCGCAGCATGTCCAGCAGATCGACCACCTTGCGCCGGAGCTGGTCGGCGGTGCGCGCCGACAGCGGGACGATGCATTCGACCTCGCCGAGGTCGGCGACGGCCGGGGCGAGGTATTCCTCGACGATCAGGTGGGCGTTGGAACCGCCCGCGCCGAACGACGAGATGCCGGCGATCCGCGGCAGCCGGCGTCCGTCCAGCACCGGCGCGTCCCAGCGACGCAGGCCCTGGTTGACGACGAACGGCGTACGTCCGAAGTCGATGTGCGGGTTGAGCCGGCTCGAATGCAGCGACGGCACGACCATCCCGTGCCGCATCTGCAGCAGCACCTTGGTCAGCCCGGCGATGCCGGCGGCCGCCTCGGCGTGGCCGATGTTGGACTTGGCCGAACCGATCAGGCAGGGCCCGGTGTCGCGCGCGTCCTCGCCGAACACCTTGCACAGCGCGGCGATCTCGATCGGGTCGCCGAGCCGGGTGCCGGTGCCGTGGGCCTCGATGTAGCTGATCCAGCGCGGGTCCACCTCGGCCTCGGCCAGCGCCTGGCGCACCGCGCTGGCCTGGGCCTGCGGATTCGGCACCGTGTAGCCGTTGGTCTTGCCGCCGTGGCTCAGCGCGCTGCCGCGGATCACCGCGTGGATGCGGTCGCCGTCGCGCTCGGCGTCGGCCAGGCGCTTGAGCACCACCACGCCCACGCCCTCGCCCGGGATGTAACCGTCGCCGCCCTCGCCGAAGCTCTGGCAGTGGCCGTCGCCGGAGATGAACTGCCCGGCGCTGAGCATCAGGTACTTGTTCGGATGCAGGGTGACGTTGACGCCGCCGGCGATCGCCAGCGCGGTCCTGCCCTGCGCCAGATCCTGGCAGGCCAGGTGGATCGCGGTCAGCGACGACGAGCACATGGTGTCGACCACCATGCTCGGGCCGTGCAGGTTCAGCGCGTAGGAGACCCGGTTGGCGATGCTCGCCGGATTGCTCGCGAAGCCGGTGCGCTGCCCGCGCAGGCTGGCCTCGGCGCCGAGCAGCTGGTACTCGTTGTACATCACGCCGGCGTAGACGCCGACCTGCGCCGGCAGGTCGTCGCCGTTGGGGATCTGCAGCGCCGCGCGCGGATGGCCGGCGTCCTCGATCGCCATCCAGGCGTGCTCGAGGAACAGGCGCTCCTGCGGGTCGAGAAGCTCGGCCTCGGCCGGCGACACGTTGAAGAAGCGGGCGTCGAATTCGTCGATGCCGTCGATGAAGCCGCCCCAGCGGCTGTAGTGCCGGCCCTTCTGCGAGCGGTCGGCGCTGTAGTAGTCGCGCCAGTCCCAGCGCGAGCGCGGCACCTCGACGATGCAGTCGCGGCCGTCGCGCAGGTTGCGCCAGTAGGCCTCGAGGTCGCGCGCGAGCGGATAGCGCCCGCTGACGCCGACGATCGCGATCGCCAGGCCGCGCCCGCGCGACGCCGCGCCGACGCCGGTCCGGGTCGCGGCGCGCGCCGCGGCGCGGATGCTGACGACGGCGGGCGCCGCGCCGTGCGCTTCGGCATCCGCGGCGGCGCGCGACGGCGCGGCGGCGTCCGTATCGCGTTCGCCCAGGCGCGCGCGCAGGACGGCGCCGTGGGCCTTGAGGAAATAGCCGGCCAGCTCGCGCAGGGTGAGGTATTCGAACAGCAGCGTCTTCGGCAGCGGCCCGAAGGTCTTTTCGAGCCGGGCGGTGAGATCGAGCGTGAGGATCGAATCGATCCCGTAGTCCTCGAGCGGCGCGGTCGGGCTGATCCGCTCCGGCGGCAGTTTCAGCAGGCTCGACAACTGTTCGCAGAGCAGGCCCTCGGCGAAGGCCTGCAGGTCCTGCGCCGCAATCGGACCCTGCACGGCCGGCGCGGCCTGCCGGTCGGCGGCGGCGTCCGGCTGCGGTCCCGCGCCCGCATCCTCGTCGAGCATCCGGCGCATCCGCACCGGGTCGCCTTCGAGGGCGAGCGTCTGGTCCAGCCCGGTCGCGAGGCTGCGCCGGAACAGGCGCATGGCGGTGTCGGTCGCCATCGGCCGGGTGCCGGTCGTGCGCTGCAACTGGTCGAGCGCCGACGCCTCCAGCCGCATCCCGCCCTGCGCCCAGTAGGGCCAGCGGATCGCCTGGGTCAGGCCCCGGCGCAGGCCGGCGTCGCGCAGGCGGTTGCGGTGGGCGGCGAATTCGTCGAGAAAACCATTCGCGGCGGCGTAGTCGGTCTGGCCGAGATTGCCGACGGCCGAGGTCAGCGAGGAGAACAGCAGGAAGACGTCGAGATCGAGCGCCTGCGTCGCCTGGTCGAGGTGCCAGGTGCCGGCCACCTTCGGCGCGAGCACGCGCTCGAACGCTTCGACCGGCTTCCTGAGCAGGAACCCGTCCTCGGTCATGCCGGCGCAGTGCAGCAGGCCGTCGATCCGGCCGTGGTCGCGGACGATGGCCGCGATCGCATCGGCGGTGCGCTGCGCGTCGGACAGGTCGAGCGGGCGGTATTCGGCGCCGGCGCAGACGGCCTGCAGCGCTTCGAGCGCCGCGCGCTTCTCCGGCGAGGCCGCGATGTCCGCGGCCGTGCCCCGACCGGTCAGGACGATCCTGGCCCGGCTGGTGGCGGCGGCGATCCGGTGCGCGAAGCGCAGGCCGAGGCCGCCCAGGCCGCCGGTGACGACGTAGACGCCCGCGTCCTTGAAAACGTCCCCGACGCCGGCGACGTCCGCTTCGTCCGGAAGCAGGCGCCAGCTCGCCACGTCGCGGACGCCGCCGCGATGGCGGACCAGCGTCTCCCGCGCCTGCCGCGATTCGGTGTCGAGCAGCGCCGCGAGCGCTTCGGCGTCGATCGCCGGATCGACGACGAGCAATTGCCCGCGCACCTGGGGATTTTCCCGGTGCGCGGATTTCAGCAGCCCGGCGAGGCCGATGCAGACGGCGTCGGCGTCGGTATCCGGCACCACGATCTGCAGCAGCCCGCCGTGCGTCGGCCTTTCGGCGATCAGCGACTTCAGCGCCTCGAACGCGGCGCGCGCGCAGGCGGCATAGCGCCGGGCGAGGTCGTCGCCGGCCTCGCAGGCGATGGCGATGCAGTCTCCGCCGACCAGCGCCGACTCGATCTGCGCCGGCTCGATCTGCGGCAGCGCCCACAGCAGCACCCGGCGCCGGTCGACGGGCGTCGCCGTCGGTTCCGGCGTGCGCGGGGTCCAGACCCGCGTCGCCAGCCAGGCCTCCGACTGCGCGGCGTGGCTGTGCCGCGGCAGGTAGCCGCGGATCTCGACGCAGGCGCGGCCGGCGGCGTCGAACAGGTCGATGTCGATCTGCCGCGCCCGCGCGCCCGCTTCGGCCGCGGCGTATCGGACCCAGGCCCGCATCGGGCCGGCGCAGGCGCCATGCACGCGCAGCGACCGCAGCGCGAACGGCAGGATCGGCGCGGCCGGCGGCGCCTTCGGGTCGCAGACCAGCATCGCCGCCGCCTGGAACAGGCCGTCGGTCACGCCGGGATGCAGCACGAAGTCGGCCGCGTCGCGCGCGACCGAGGCCGGCAGGTCGAGTTCGGCCAGCAGTTGGTCTTCGCCGTACGCGATGCTGGAGATCGGGCGATGCGCCGGGCCGTACGCCAGCCCCATCCGCGCGAAGACGCGATAGACCTCCTCGCCCGCCAGCGCGCCGCGGTCGAACGCCGCGGCGGCCGGGAGCGCGGTCCCGGACATCGATGCCGGCGCCACGATGCGACGGCCGCGGCCCTGGCAATGGATGCGGTCGTCGCCCGAATGGGCCTCGAAGGCGATCCAAGGCGCGTCGCCCTGCGGCGCGCAGGAATCGATGTCGGCGTGGTCGATGTCGTCAGGCGCCGGACGCTGCGCCAGCAGGGTCAGCTCCAGCTCGGTGTCGCCGCACACCTCGAGCGGCGCCGGCCAGACGATGTCCTGCAGCGCCACGGCGTCCGCGTCGCCGCCGTCCGGCGACGCCAGCACGATCGCCGCGCGCGCCATTTCCAGGTAGGCCGCGCCGGGGAGGATCCGGCGAGGCGCATCGGCGGCGTCGCCCGCCGACGGTTCCGCGACCCGATGGTCGCGCAGGAAGAATTCCTCGCCGCAGAAGCGGCTGGCGTAGCGATGCCGCTCCAGCGTGGAGGTGTTCGCATGCAGCAGCGGATGCAGGCGGCCCTGCGCGCCTGCTGCGGCGGGCCTGGCCTCGATCCAGTAGCGTTCCTGCGCGAACGCGTAGGTCGGCAGGCTGATCCGCTGCCCGGTCGGTGCGCCGGGCTGCGCCGACCAGTCGATGTCCTCTCCGCCGACCCAGGCGGCCGCGAGCGCACCCTGCGGCGTGTCGGCGTACGCGAGCGCGCCGTCGTCGAGCCAGCGCTCCAGTTGGCGGCGCAGGTCCTCGATCGAGGCCGCGCAGAACGCCACCCGGCACGGCATCGGCGCGCGGCCGACCTGCAGGGTGTGCGCCAGGTCGGCGATCGCGATCCTGCGCTTCGCGCCGGCGGCGACTGCGAGGAAATCGCGCAGGCGTCCGCCGAAGGCGCGGAGGCTGTCCGCGGTCTTCGCCGACAGCGGCACGACGACGCCGTCCCGGCCGGCTTTGCGCGCGGCCGCCTTCGGCCGTTCGTGCTGCTCGATCACGACGAACGCGTTGGTGCCGCCGATGCCGAGGCTGTTGATCGCCGCCCGGCGCGGCGCGTCCTTCGCGGCCCATTTCGCCAGCCGGTCGTTGATGTAGAACGGCGTCTCGTCGAGGCGGATCTTCGGATTCGGCCGGGTGTAGTGGACCACCGGCGGGATCAGGCCGTGCTTGACCACCAGCACGGTCTTGATGAAGCCGAGGATGCCCGCGGCGGCGTCGGCATGGCCGACGTTGGCCTTCACCGCCCCCAGCGCGCAGTAGCCGCGCTTCTCGGTGCGTTCCTTGAACGCCACCGACAGCGCCTTGACTTCCTCGGGGTCGCCCATGCCGGTGCCGGTGCCGTGCGCCTCGACGAAACCGATCGACGCGGGATCGACCCCGGCATTGCCGAGCGCGGCGCGGACGCAGGCGATCTGCCCCTTCGCGCTGCTCGCGGCGTAGCTCATCTTGCCCTTGCCGTCGTTGCCGATGGCCGAGCCCTTGATCACCGCGTGGATGTTGTCGCCGTCGCGGACCGCGACCTGCAGGCGCTTGAGCAGGACCAGCCCGAGGCCGCTGCCGAAGACGACACCGTCGGCGCCCGCGTCGAAGGTGCGGATGCGCCCGCTGCGCGAGAAGATGAAGCCCTCGCGGTAGCGATAGCCCTGGACGTGCGGGACGCGGACGGTGACGCCGCCGGCCAGCGCCATCCCGCACTCGCCGTTGAGCAGGCTCATCCGCGCCTGGTGCAGCGCCACCAGCGAGGTCGAGCACGCCGTCTGCACGGTCATGCTCGGCCCGGTGAGGTTGAGCTTGTACGACAGGTAGGTGGACAGGAAGTCCTTGTCGTTGACCAGGTGCGCGGCGCCGGCCGTGGTCTTGTCGAAGCGATCGTCGAGATTGACGAAATTGGCGAAGTAGCTGCAGGTGACGCCGCCGGCGCCCGCGAACACGCCGATGTCCTGCGCCGAGTGGCGCGCGTAGCCGGCGTCCTCCAGGGTCTCCCACGCGCACTGGAGCATCAGCCGGATCTGCGGATCCATCAGCTCGGCTTCCATCGGCGAAATCCGGAAGAAGCCGGGATCGAAGCGGTCGATCCCCTCCAGCGTCGGCGACGACCTCACGTAGTCCGGGTCGGCGATGTCCGATTCGGGAACGCCCGCGGCCCGGAGCTCGTCCTCGCTGAAATCGCGGACGCAGTCCTTGCCGGCGCAGAGGTTGTGCCAATACTCCGACACGCCGTTCGCGCTCGGAAACCTGCCCGACATGCCGATCACGGCGATGTCATCGTTCTTCGTCTTCATCCGGATCCATCCATCGACCGACTGCCGCGCCCGTTGGTCAGGCGCTCTGTCCCAGTGCCCGCTCGTACACCCCGCACAGATCGCCGACCGTGCGGATGTCGGTGATCATCACGTTCTCGTCCTCGAACGGATCGACCTCCAGCGCTTCCTCGAGCCGCGCGATCAGCGCCGCGACCGTCATCGACGAAAAACCGAGTTCGTCGACGATTTCGGCGTCGTCCCGCAGTTCCGGCAGCGCGAGGCCACGCTCCTCGGCGATCTCGCCGATCACGCCGCGCACCCTTTCCTTGACCGTTGCATTCATCTGCTGCTTTCTCCCTCAGACTGTGAGACCACCATCGACGACGATGGTCTGGCCGGTGATGAAACTGGATTCGTCGGACAGCAGGAACCTGACGACGGCGGACACGTCGTCCACGGACCCCAGGCGCCCCGCGGGCGTCTGCCGGATGATCCGCGCCTTCTTCTTGTCCGAAAGCACGGAGGTCATGTCCGTCTCCATGAAGCCCGGGGCGATCGAATTCGCGCGGATGCCTTCCGACCCCAGCTCCTTGGCGAGGCTGCGGGTCAGGCCGTCGAGCGCCGCCTTGGTCGTGCTGTAGGCGGCGACGCCCCTGAAGCCGCGGATGCCGACCACCGACGAGACGTTGATGATCACGCCGAAGCCGCCGACGATCATCTGCTTGACGCAGGCCTGGGCCAGCGCGATCGCGCCGGCGAGGTTGACCTGCAGCATCTGCTCGACGTCGGAGGGCTTGGCCATCGCGATCAGGCTTTCGTGGGCGATGCCGGCGCTGTTGACCAGGTAGCCGACGCGGCCGTAGCGCTGCTTGACGTTCTTCATGAACCCCGAAAGCTGGCGGCGATCCGAGATGTCGACCGCCTCCCAGTACAGGTGCTCCGGATGCGCCGACATCAGCGCTTCGAGTTCCGGCGTCCTCTTCCTGCTGAAGGTCGCGACGCGATAACCGTCCTCGACCAGGGCGGTGCAGATGCTCAGTCCGAGCCCCCGACTGCCGCCGCTGACGATCGCGACCCGTTCTTTCTTTTCCGTCATTGCTCTTGCTCCATGATGGTCGTGGCGCCGGCGCTCACTCGGCGAGCGCCGGCAGGCTGCGCATTTTCTTGAAGCGCGAACCCACCAGCGCTTCGTTCTTGGAAATGGTGATGTGCCCGGGCACCTTGTACGGCGCGAGGTGCTTGCGGCATTCGGCGATCACGCGGCGCTTGAACGCCGACGGGTCCTCGTCGCGTTCGAGCACGCATTCGGCCCAGATCATCTGGCCGACGACCGGGCTCCGCTTCACCCGGATCACGACGTCCGCGATATTCTGGATCGTGAGCATGACGTTCTCGATCTCGACCGGGAACACCTTCTCGCCAGCCACGTTGATGATCTCGGAATCGCGGCCGAGGATCCGGATGTACTCGCCGTCGACGAGCACCCGATCGCCGGTGTCGTACCAGCCCTGCGCGTCGAACGGACTCGGGGCGTTGAGGTAGCCGAGCATCGCCTGCTCGCTCCTGATCCACAGGGTGCCGTTGCGGACCTCGACGTCGTAGCCGAATCCGCCGACCTTCATCCAGACCGACGAGGAGTCCCTGGAGCGGGTCGGCAGGACGCCCATTTCTGACAGGCCGTAGCCCTGCTTGAGCGCGACCTGCGGGAAGATCCGGCGCAGTCCGCCCAGGGTCGATTCGGGCATCACCTCGGTGCCGTAGTTGATGATCCGCAGCGAGGACAGGTCGAACTCGCGGTGCAGGCCCGACATCAGCAGCATGGTCAGGAACGACGGCGTCGTCGGCAGCGCCTCGACCGCGTGGCGTGCGATGGCCGCGCAGATGTCGCGGGGCTGGCGCGAATCGCAGGTGACGATCGTCCCGCCGTTGAAGACGACGCTGAACAGGCTGTTCAGGCCGGCGACGTGGTCGAGCTTCAGGAACAGCAGCGTGCGATAGGCGTCCCGGACCTTGTCCCTGAATTTCCGGGTCATCCGCCCGTGGTCGAGCAGCACGGCCTTGCCCTTGCCGGTGCTGCCCGAGGTGAAGATCACGAACCCCGGCATGCCCGCGGCCACCATAGGCTGGAGCAGCGGGTTGAGCGCCTCGCCCTGCGGCTCCACCGGCGTGAACAGGAACGCCTCCGGCGCGTCGGCGCATTCCGGCGGCACCCGGACCACCCACGAAACGCAGGCGATCCCGAGCCTTTCCTGCAGCGTGCTGTCGTCGTCGGTGGGCAGCGGCACGACGATGCAGCCGATTCCGACCAGGGACTGCAGCAGCGCGATCGCCTGGATGTGGTATTCGGCGATCAACGCCACGCGGTCGCCCGCGCGGATGCCCCGTCCGAGGAGGTCGTCGCGCCAGCGGTCGACCATGCCGACGAACTGCGCATAGGTGACCTCGCCGCGCTCGTCGACCGCGATCGGCCGCCGGTCGAAGCCCAGGAAGCGTTCCCTGATCCAGTCCATGCCCCACCCCTTCCCTGTCGTGATCCATGCGACCGCGGACGACCGGCATGTCGCACCGGCCGTCGACGGCATCCTTCGGGTTCATCGATGACAACGGCAAACGCGTCGAAAGCGTGCCATCGTCGATGACCGACGTTCGCCCGGGCCGGCGATCTCCCCCTCGCCGCCCGGGATGTCCGCGCCCGGCGCCGGCCGGCGACGCGGTCGGGCCCGCTTGCCGCCGGCCTCTTGCCGCCGGCCGCTTACTGCGCGGCCGGCGCCTGCGCCACCGGCGGCGCGCCGTTCTCGCCGGGCTCGACGATGTAGTCGACCCTGGCGTTCTTGTACTTGTCCATGTCCATCATGCCCTGCATGTCGTGCAGGACCTTGAACATGCCTTCCTTCAGCGCGAAGTTCGCGAGGATGAAGTTCATGCCGCCCAGGTCGGTGTCCTGGGTGAACTCGATGTCCAGTTCGTTGTTCGGCAGCGGCGTCAGCTTCCAGTTGTTGTGGAGGTGGGTGACGCGGATGCAGCAGTTGTCGCGCGGCATCATGTCGGGCGCGGACATGATGTTGATCTCGATCTTGCGGCTGGCCGGATCCTGGTGGTGCTCCGCGAAGAGCACGTACTCGCGGGTCTTGAAGCCCGGGATCGGCGGATCGAACTTGAAGCGCACGTACTTGCCGTAGTAACCGGGCAGCATCTCCATCTGCCGGATCATCCTGGTGTCGTAGCAGTAGGCGTCGACGCAACTGTCGAGGTCCTCGAGCAGCTTGATCATGCTCGACAGGCGGGCCTTGATCTTGACGTGGGCCTTGACCCGGATGTACTCGCTGCCCGGGGACTTCTTCGTCCAGACCTGGACCCCGTCCTCGTTCCGCGCCAGCTCCCATTCGTTCGAGCCCGAGGCCGTCCACGCCATCTTGCCGAGGAAGAACACGGCGATGGCGATCAGCACGGCGTAGCCGACGCGTTTGAGCGTGAACCGCTTCGCCCGCTTCGTGCGAACCGAATCGTTGATGGCGGTGTCTTCCTGCTTGTTGTTTTCAGCGGTCATGTCCGTTTCCATTGAAGATGAGTAGTGCGACGTGCGCGTGCGGCCCGGGCCTCATTGCGGCCCTTCGTACTTCTCGACCAGCTTCAGGTAGTCGGCGTGCATCTTGCTGTTCCACTCGAAGCCGTCCAGCTCCTCGTCGATCCTGATGCTGTTCTTGAGCTCCTCCGGCAGGTACTTGAGCTTCCTGACGTAGTCCTCGTTGGCGCCCGGCTTGTCGGCGCCCATGCCGAAGCTGTACGGCTTCAGCCTGCCGAAGTGGTGCATCGAATGCTGCGCGACCGTCTGCCGGTTGATGTCGGCCCCGGGGAACACCCCGGGGATGTACTGGTGGGCGTCGATGTCGCCCTTGATCTCGAGGTTGTAGATGAACATCGCCATCAGCGGGTTGTAGAACGGGATCGGCGCGCCGAGGCCATGCCGGGTGAAGCCCTCGAGGTGGCCGTTGCCCGCCACGCCGATCAGCCCGGACGGGATCGCGTCGTGATGGCTGCCGTGCAGGTAGATGAAGTCGAACTCGGAGTTGTGGCTGAGCCAGTGGTCGCGGTAGTACCACGCGTTCAGGAGCTTCAGGTGCTGCGACTGGGTGAAGAAGTTGATCGCCAGGGTCGCGACCACGAACAGCACCGAGAAATCGAAATGGGTGATCACGATGTACCACGGCGCGATCAGGATGATGTGGGTGAGTATCCCGGTGAGATAGGCGTGGGTGATCTCGACCGCCATGCTCCGCTGCTGTTCGATGTTCTTCTTCCACACCGTCTGCAGCAGCACCTCGCGCACGTGCGCGCGCTTGCGCAGGTGGGCGTAGTAGATGTAGGTCCGGTAGGCGGTGATCGCGCCGAAGTGCAGGTAGAACAGCCACAGCGCGATCTTCCGCATCAGTTCGACGTGATGCGGCCAGGTCGGCGTGATCCGGATCAGGTAGTTCTCCAGCAGCAGCACCGCGATGCCGAAGAAGTAGACCCACTTCAGGTTCTCCACCTTGTAGAGGATCGAGTAGAGGATTTCCTGCGGCCGCCTGACGACGAGCGGCACCGCCGGCGCCCAGCCATGCCGCACCGGGAAGGCCACCAGCATCCACAGGGAGGCGGCGATGCCGATGTAGGTGATCGGGTTGTCCCTGCCGTAGGAAAACCACACGACGACCGCGCACAGCAGCGACATCAGTGCGTAGTCGAACGCATCGGTCTTCTTGTAGACGATCCTCCGCTTGCTTTCGCCGTAGATCCGGTGGTACTTCGATTTGTCGTAGTCCGTCATCGCGTGCTCCATCGCTGCTCGTGCTTTCGTTGACCGTGGCGCCCGGGCCGGGCGCGCGCTTCATGCGGTCGCCACCGCGACCGACTGGTAGTGGCATGCCTGGCTTCCGGCCTGTTCAGGGGCGTCGCGCGATCCGGGCGCCTGCGCGAAGAGCCGCTTCTCCAGATAGCGGCTGAGGCACAGCAGGGTCACCGCCGGCGGCCCCTTCATGTCGTCCGGGATCACCGATCCGTCGCACACATGCAGGTTCCCGATCCGGGTCTGCAGATCGGCGTCGAGGTGCTCGCCGATCCTGACCAGCCCCCCTACCCGCCCCGCGACCGACAGTCCGAAATCGGTCACGTGCCGCGCGCCCATCTTCTCGAACAGCGCCAGCGCATCGCGGCGTCCCTTTTCGAGCCGGGCGACCACGTCGGCGTCGAACACCTTGCGCAGGCGCCCGTCCGGCGTCAGCTCGCCGCCGAGATCGTCGGCGACCTTGATTCCGATCCCGACGCACTTCTCGAACGGGAGGAAGTGGCGCAGCTTCATCCCGCCGAGCATCATCATCCGGTGGAAGGTCCTGGACATGTTGGCGTCGCCGAGCGAGATGCCGTCCTCGCCGTCGCAGCCCATGCTGCTGACGTAGCTGTCCGCCCCCGCGAGCCCCGGGACCAGCCCGTACATCGCGTAGCCGGGGGTGCAGAAGAAGCCGCGGTTGCCGATCTCGTCGAGGCCCGCCGTGCGCAGCATCGCCGGCGTGGCGAGTTCGCCCGCCGCGATCACGACCTTCGTCGCATGCACGCGATGCCTGCGCCTGCGCAGCCCTTCCCGCTTGACGAACCCGACGCCGACCGCCACCCCGTCCTCGACCAGGACCTCGTCCACCAGCGCGCCGCTGACGAGATCGGCGCCATGGCCGATGGCATCGACGAGGTAGGGCCTGGCCTTCCACTTGGCGTCGTAGGAATAGCCGTGCGCGGACGCCGCGAGATCGACCAGCATGTCGCGCTTGATCCAGTCGTGCCCGCAGGCCAGCGCGGCGTCGCGGAGCCGCAGGGCCTTCGCGCCCAGCATGTCGTCCGGCAGCACGTTGATCGGCAGTTCCGCCCTGACCCGCGCGAGTTCTGCCGAAAGATCGATGCCGAGCGCCGAGAACGTGGACAGGTCCGGGTAGGCGACGACCGCGAAATACACGCCGGTCGATCCGCCCACCGCGACCCCGCGCGCCGCGGCGACCCCGCTGCCCTCGATCTTGATCTGGTCGATCATGGAGGCGATCGCGCCGAAGCTTTCCCGCAGCGCGACGTGCTTGCCGCGTTCGAGCACGAGCACGCGCTTGCCCGCCGAGGCCAGTTCGCGCGCGAGCGTCGATCCGCAGGTCCCCGAGCCCACGATGACGACGTCGTAGGCCTTCGCCGACGCCTGTTCCGGCGTGATGTCCTTGCTGTCCTTGCTGTCCATGATGCCCCTCGATGATGTCCCCGTGCCGCCGGCCTTGCCGTGGCGGCAAGGTGCCGCTTCGTCGGCGCGCATCGCGCGCCTTCCCTCAGAACTGGTATTTCACGCGCAGGGCGACCTGGTCGGTGTCGCGATAGGTCCTGAGCGCCGCGTCGCGGTCGGTGTCGCCGACGACGTGGAGGTCGAGCTGGAACGCCGTGCTTTCCCGCCACTGGTAGGACGCGCGCACCGACGACTGCAGGCTGGCGTTCGGGCGCGTCGCGATCGTCAGCCAGTTCACCGTCAGCAGGTCGCTGAGGAAGGTGAAATTGGCGTTGAGGATCAGCGAGCCCTGGTTCCTCGGCGTGGTCGAGAGCGAGCGGTTCCAGCCGATGACGTGGCTGTTCACCCATTCCATCCCCAGGCTCCTGGATCCGCCCAGCGAATAGGTGACGCCGAACGCGCTGTCGACCACCGCCTTGCTGCGCGAACGCAGCGCATCGTCGAGGAAGCTCTTGTCCGACTTGTAGGCGATTTCGCCCTTGAACTGGAAATTGCCGCGCACGTGGTTGAACGTCGCGCCGACCATGCCGAAGCGCCTGGCGAAGCGATCGACCAGCAGGCGGCCGCCGCCGTCGACGCCCACCACGTCGTAGGCGTAGTCGTTCTCGATCAGCGACGCCGCCATCAGGCTGAAATCGCTGCGGTCGTGGACCTTCTTCCAGCGGACGCCGTATTCGTGCCGGTCGCGCAGATCCGGATCCGAGCGGACCACCGCATCGTCCGGGAAGAACGGCCGGTAGTAGGCGGTTCCCTTCTTCGGATAGCGGTTGAAGCGCGGCGACGGGACGAAGAAGGCGCTCCAGTGGCCGTGTTCGGTGAAGCGGTCCGCGGCGACCATGAACTGGCCGAGCCTCGATTCCTCCAGCGGGATCAGGAACAGTTCGGAGGCGTTCCTCGGACTGACCACGTCGGTGATCGCACCGCCCTCCGACTCGCCCCAGATCATCTTCTGGACGCCGAGCTTGTAGCTGTTGTTGGAGTCCGGCTGGCTGTACTGCAGGTACGCCTCCGGGGTGATGCTCTCCAGCACGACGCTGTCGCCCTGCGCTTTCGCACGGTGATCGTTCGACCAGAACGCGGTCAGCTTGGAATCGAACTGCAGGAAGAAGTCGCCGAGGAAATACTTGGCGTATTCCAGCCGGACCGACGAGCGGTTGTTGACGACGCCGGCCCCGGTCGTCGAAAGCGAGTTCTCGTGGATCAGGGTGACCCGACTCGACTTCTGCCCCGGATCGCTCCCGGTATCCCCGAACGGATCGGACACGTCGCCCGTCGACTGTTTGTCGATCGCACTGTCCTGGCCGTCGAGGCCGGCAGCCTCGGCGCCGGCCGCATCCGTGCCGGCCATATCGGCGCCGGCCGGATCGCTGCCGTCGATATCGATGCCGGACGCATCGTCGCCGGCGGCCTGCCCCCGGGCGGCGTCGGTGCCGACGGCCACGCCCGGGTCGGGCGCGTCCGGCAGCGTTCCCGCCGCTGCGTCCTGGTCCTGCGACGCGGCCGCGTTCGCGCGCGGGGCCTCGACGACATCCTGCGCCGCCAGCGGCGCGCTCATCATCGTGGCCACGAGCAACAGCGCCACCTCTGCACGGGATGTCATCTGGACGGCGCTCAGTGCTGGATGTCGGCGCGGAACTTCTCGAGGTTCCGCTCGCGGAACGCGAAGTCGGTCAGGGCCCGCTGGCTGAGGAATTCCGGATCGACCTGCACGTTGTGGCGCATGGCGGTCTTGTCCATCTGGCTGATCCGCGACGTGCCGAGGTTGTTCATCACGACCTTGGTGACGACGAAGACCCCGTCGATCTTCTTGAGGCCGCTCTGGATCCTCTGCTTGTAGATCTTGCCGTTCCGGTACATGTCCTCCTTCAGGGTGAGGAAGGACTGCTTGTCGATCCAGGCGACCACCTTCTGGTAGCGGGTCTTCCGCGCCCGCTCGGGCTTGGGCGTGATCTCGACCACCCACACCGGACGGTTCTGGTAGGTCGTCTCCTGCAGCAGCTTGTAGGTGTACTCGTAGACCTTGCGCGAATCCGGGTTCTCGGTGGTCTCGACCGAGAATTCGGAGCCGAAGACGCTGCCGCCCTCGTCCTCGTTGGCGATGACCCGGTTCACCTTCGCCAGCGCCGGCAGGTACACCCAGTTGTCGTTCTCGCGGCCCTTTTCGCCGTATTCGTAGACCAGCAGGCTCGACCCCTTGTCGCTGGAAGGCTCGCGGACGATCGAGAGCAGCCTCGCGTTGTAGAGGCCGTCGATGATGTCGACCTTCTTGACGTTCTCGGTGAGTACGACGCGCGGCTGCTCGGAGCACTTCACCTTGCCCTCGACCATCCTGTACTTGCAGGTGGTGATCCTGGTGGTCGAGAGCTGGGTCGAGAACGCCTTTCGGGTGGCGTGGTCGGCCTTGAGCATGATGTCGTCGACCGACAGCGCATTCTCCGCGGAGGTGGTGAGGCTCGGAAGGAACAGGAGCGCGGTCACGAGGGTCAACTGCTTGATTTTGTCGAGTTTCATGTCGTTACCTGGGTTTGCGGTGGCGAGCGCCCCGGGAGGACGATCGAACGTGTCTGGACCAGACGGAAGGCATCGGATGGCGGGCGTCGGCGGACATGCCGACGCCGCCCCTGCTCAGGCGTCGGCGCTTCCGGCGGGAAGCCCGACCTGGGCGGGCGACGCCGCATCCGCGGTGTCGCCGCGGAACTTCAGATCGAAGGCGATGATCAGGGCGGGCAGGAAGAACAGATCGTTCAGCAGGCCGATGAGGATCGCCATCGATCCGTAGAAGCCGAGGTTGGCCGGGCCGGCGTTGGTGGCGAAGGCCATCACCCCGAACCCCAGGCCGAGGATCAGCGTCGTGAACACGATCGAGAGCCCGGTGTCCTGGATCGTCGTCCGCAGGGCGCGGCGGATGTCCCCGTCCTGCACCACCTCATAGCGATAGCGCATCACGAAGTGGACGGTGTCGTCGACCGCGATGCCGATGATGATCGGCGCGATCATCATGGTGGTCACGTCCAGCGGCGTGCCGGTCAGCCCGAGCATGCCGTAGGCGAGCATCGCCGGGATGAGGTTGGGGATGAGCGCGATCGCGCCGGCCTTCACCGAGCCGAACAGCAGCAGCAGGATGACGCTGATCAGGACCAGCGCGAGGCCGAAACTGCTCAGCTCGGAGCGGGTGAGGTAGTCCGCGCCCTGCATCAGCAGCGGCAGCATGCCGGTGATCGAGACCTTGGCCTCCGGATATTTCGTCCGGATCGTCGCCACCGTCTCGTCGATGTCGGACTGGATCTCGCTCCAGGTCCTGGTGTACTCGTACGAACCGCGATCGTAGAGCCGCACGCTGATCCGCGAGCGGTCGTAGTTGTCGGTCGCGAGCTTGCGCCGGTCCTCCGGATTCGACTGGTTGAACAGGAACAGCGTCTGCGAGACGGCGTCGCGGGTGTCCGGGATCCGGTACATGTCGCGGCGCCCGTCGTTGAGCGTCATGTACGAATCCTTGACCGTCTCCACCAGCGACGTGGTCTGGACCACGAGATCGCCGTACTTGCCGCCGATCTTCGTCTGCAGCTTCTCGATCTCGCGGAGCACGAACGGGTCGTGCAGCGCGTTGACCTGGCCGAAATCGAGATAGATCTCCATGCTCTGCGCGCCCATCATGTGCGCATCGACGATCTCGGCGCTCTTTCGGATCGGCGAATCCTTGGGGAAGGACGCGACCGGATCGGTGTCGACGCGGGTCAGGCTGGCGCCGTACAGGCACAGCGCGAACAGGGCGACGAAGGCGGTGATGAACGCGTAGGGGCGCTTCTCCACCATCGGCACGACGCGATCGAGCGCCGCCGAGACCCGCCGCGCGAAATCCGGGAAAAGCTTCGCGATCGAGCGCGCGTAGCGGTTGCGGAGCTGGCCCGACTGCGGCTTCGGCGCCCACAGGTCCAGCATCAGCGGCAGCAGGTAGATCGAGAAGAACAGCGGCAGCCCGACCCCGAGCACGCACATGAACGAGAACACCTTGATCGGCACGATCGGGGTGATGCTCAGCGCCACCATCGCCACGATGTTCACGATCGTGGTCAGCAGGCAGGCGACGCCGACATGGGCGAAGCTGTGGCGCATGGCCAGCGGATGGTCGTCGCCGGCCCGCCGTGCCGCCAGGTAGGCCGAGATGACGTGGACCGTGTCCGCGATGCCGACGGCGAGCGTCAGCATCACCGCGATCATCACGAACGAGGTCACCGGGAACCCGAGCCACGAGGTGATGCCGACCATCCAGACCACGCTCAGGACCACGATGACGATCGGCCACACGATCGCGCTCAGCGACCTGAAGAAGAACCACAGCAGCAGCATCATGATCAGCAGCGCGACGGCATTGAGCATGCCCATCTCGCTGATCATCTGCAGGTTGTTCTCCGCGGCCGCGGTGTTGCCGACCGCGTAGTACTCGAACTGCTTCGCGTACTCTGGCTTGTACATGATCGCCTTGATGTCGTTCATCAGGGCGATGTAGTCGGTCATTTCCGTCTGCTTGAACTTCGGGCGCTCCTCGCGGCTGACCTCGACGGGCCCGTCTTCCAGCCCGAGGTCGGCGATCTCGACGTTGCCCGCCTCCGCCGCCTGCGCCGGCTTGCCGTCGGCGCCGAGCGGAATCGCGCCGAAGTCGGTTTCGACCAGGATGCCGCCGTAGCGGTCGTCCTTCGAGAAATAGAACAGCGGGAAGGTCTTCTGCGAGCGGGCCACGCTCCTGATCGCCTCCAGCCGCGCCTTGTCCGACGGCACGTCGTCGCCGACGAGGCTCCGGGAGACCAGGGCGCCGTCGATGGAACGCAGCACCGGGGCGTTGATCAGCGAATTGACCTTGACGACGTGCCTGAGCGCGGACGGGTCGCCCGGCTTCAGCCCGCGGACCCGGCCTTCGAGTTCGCGATGGAAGTCGCGCAGGGTCGCCAGCGATTGCGCGCTGAAGACGTCGCCGTCCTTGGGCTTGTAGACGATGTAGAGATGGTCGTCGCTGCCGAAGTCGTTGTGGAACCAGTCGAACGCGACGATCAGCGGATCGTCCTTCTCGAACCAGCCCTCGATCGCGGTGTCGAACTTCGCCCGGGACATGCCGACGGTGAAGAAGGCGGTCGCGGCCACGAAGAACAGCCACGCCAGGATCTTCCGCCTCCTGAGCCAGTCGGGCACCCGGCCGAAGTAGGCTGACATCCCGTTCATGATCCGCTTCATCATCCACAACTCCTGAAGTGTCCGCCGGCCCGCGAGGGCCGGCGCTGTCGAATTCGGTCAGACGGCCCGCGCCGTGCGTTTCCCGGCCCGCGGCTTGCGCTGCGGCGCCGCCTTCGCGGCGAACATGCGTTTCGCGACCTCGCCCGCCGCGGGTTTCTCGACGATCGAGAAATGATCCGCCGGGATCACGTGGACCGCCGGCGCACGGGCGAGGAACCGCCCCCATCCGTAGTCGTCCGGCGCGCCCGCGTACGACTCGGCGGCACGGAACAGGGTCACGTCGAGCGCGCCCGGAATGGGTTCCGCGACGTACGCGCGGCACTGTCGTTCGCTGGCGGTGGCGACCGCGTACATCGCCATGAACCGGTCCTCCGGAACGGCCAGGCCCGCCTTGCGCGCGTGCGCGAGCAGGAACTCCGCCCGCTCCGCCTCCGGCACCCCGGCGAGCGTGTCGGCGTCGAGCCCGGTCGCGCCGTCCGCCGCGCCCAGCAAGCGGCCGAACACGGCGAGCATCATCGCTTCGACCGGCGTGTCGCGCAGGTCCGGGCACAGCGTGTCGAGGAGCGCCAGCGAAGCGACCCGTTCGCCGCCTGCGCGCAGTTGCCTCGCCATCTCGAAGGCGACCACGCCGCCGTTGGAATAGCCGAGCAGCGCGTACGGACCCTTCGGCTGCACGCGCTTCATGGCGCGGAGATTCAGGGCGGCCGTTTCCGCGACGCTGCCGGGAAGCGGTCCGCGGCCGTCGAGCCCGGGCGATTCGATGCAGTGGAAGGGGTGCGACGCGCCGAGCGCATGCGCGATCTGCTGCATCGAAAGCGCGTTGCCGCCGGCGCCCGGAATCGCGAACACCGGCTGCGCCGCGCCTTTGGGCTGCAGGGTGACCACGCAGTCGCGGAGCACGGCGTCGTCGATGGCCTGCGCGCAGGCCTCCGGCAGGGCGTCGGGCCGCCCTGCCCCGCCCGGCGGGACCGTCGATCCGACGGCGGGCTGTCCGCACTGCGCGGCGACATGGCGCGCCAGCGCCCCGATGCTCGGGTGGGCGAAGATCGCGGCCGGACTCAGGCGGGTGCCGCAGGCGGCGTCGAGGCGGACGATCATGTCGGCGATCGACAGCGAGTCCATGCCCAGCTCGATGAAGGTGCGGTCGTCGTCGACCGCTTCGAGCGCGATCCGGGCGCTGCTGGCGACGTACTCGCGCAGATGCGCCAGGATGGCGTCTTCTCCAGGCGCATGGGGCGCTTCCGCGACCGGGGCGGCGGCGGCCGATGCGGGCGCGCGCGCATCGACGACGGGCGCGACCGGCGCGCCCCGTTCCGACGGCGTCGCGGTGTCCGGCTCCGGCGTTCCGTCGAGCGCGAAGCGCTCGCCCTCGAAGGGATAACACGGAATCGAGATCCTGCGTGCGTCGCCCTCGTCGCGTTGGCGCGCCCAGGGCATGCGGACGCCGTTGACCCAGAGCATCGCGACCTGCCGCCAGTCGCGCTTCTGCTCGCACGCGAGCAACTGCAGTTCCGCCATTTCCGCGGTGATCAGCTTCGCCAGCGACTGCCCTTCCGCCGCGGCGCTGCTGCCGACGTGGATGTCCTTCGCTTCGAGCGCCTTGTGCGCGTCGAAACCGCGATCGAGCAGGAAGCGCAGCTTCTCCAGCAGTTCGATCCGGCTGGAAGCGACGATCGCGAGGCGCTCGCGGAAATCCACCCGGCCGCGCTGGGCCGTATGCACGATCGCGGCGAAGGTGTCCGCCTGATCCTCGCGCGACAGGAAGGCGACGTAGCGCTCCGCGTAGCGCCGCAGCGTCGGCAGGTCGCGGGCCGAGAGCACGAACAGCCTGGGCGCCCCGGGCGTCCGTTCCGCCGCGGTGCGATGCCCGTTGTCGTGCGCCTCGACCACGATGTGGACGTTGGCGCCACTGTCGGCGAACGAGTTGACGCCGACCCGCAGCGGGCCGCCGTCGCCGCGGCGCAGATCGGCTTCGGTCAATTCGCGGTCGGCGATGTACAGCGGATGCCGATCGTCCGCCACGTCGAGGAAACTGCTGAGCCTGCGCACCGTCGTGGTCGGCGGCATCCGCCTGCGGTGCAGGCCCAGCGCGACCTTGATGAGGCTGGCCAGCCCGCTGACCGGCTCCAGGTTGCCGATATTGCCCTTGACGCTGCCGAGCGCGAGCGACTTGCCGCCGCCCCTGCGATCGCGGAACGCCGCCTTGATGCCCTCGTACTCGAACGAGTCCGCCCACTTGCTGGCGTAGCCGTCGACCTCGACGTAGCGGACCGTCGCCGGGTCGATCCCGGCGCGTTCGTAGCAGTCGCGGAGCACCGCGGTGATCGCTTCGTGCCTGACTTCGGAGATGTGGCGCGCGGTCCCGCGATGGTTTTCGTGGCAGGCGCGGATCACGGCGTAGATCCGGTCGCCGTCGCGCTCGGCGTCGCCGAGCCGCTTGAGCAGCAGCGCCGCGACGCCCTCGCCGCGGACGAAGCCGTTGGCGTCCTCATCGAACACGCCATTGCTGCCGTCCGGCGACAGGATGCCGTACTGCGACGCCGCGATGTAGTCGCCGGGGGTCAGGTGCAGCGAAGCGGCGGCAACGATGGCGGCGTCGCTTTCGCCCTGGCGCAGCGACTGGAACGCACGGTTCACGGCGACCGCGGAGGACGCGCAGTTGACGTTGAACGCCTCGCTCGGTCCGCAGACGTCGAGCACGTGCGACACCCGGTTCGCCAGGTAGTAGGACGGACTCGAGGAACTGAACGGCGGCTTCCCGCTCGCACCGTCCGGCTTCCGCCGCATCAGTTGCTCGAACTCGGAATATTCGTAGCCGACGAAGACCCCGGTCCGGGTCCCCGCGAGCACGGTCGGCGCGTAGCCCGCGTCCTCGATCGCGCGGTAGCTCTCCTGCATCAGCAGCCGCAACTGCGGGTCCATCATCGCGGCTTCTTCGCGGGAGACGCCGAAGAAATCGGCGTCGAACCGGTCCACGTCCTCCAGCAGCGCGCCCCACTTGGACACGGTGCGACCGGCCTCGATGCGCGGCGCGTAATGCGCGGTCCAGTCCCAGCGCGAGGCCGGGATCTCGGCCACGCTGTTCCTGCGCGCGACCAGGTTGTCCCAGAACGCGAGCGGATCGCCGGCGTCCGGGAAGCGGCAGCTCATGCCCACGATCGCCACCGCATCGAGCCCCGCAGGCGCCGCATGGCGCGCAGGGCGGACGGGCGCGAGGCGATAGTGATGCGCGAGCGCTTCGGCGTGCTGTTCGACCAGCGCATCGGCGATCGCCTCGATCGAGCCGAATTCGCGGTAGGCCAGCTCGACGCCGTACAGGCGCTCGGCGCGTTCGACCAGGCGGGCGAGCCTGGCCGCGTCGCCGCGCTCGACATCCGCGGCGACAGGCGCTTTCTCGGGCGCGGCGGCGGGCGTGGCGACGGGCGCGGGCGTCGCCGCCGGAGGCGTCGCAGCGCGCGCGACCGCGGGCGCCGCCGGTTCGGCCGGCTTGCGCGACTCGCCTTCCGCCTCCTCGATCATCGATTCGAGCAATCCGGCCAGATCGCGGGTCGTCTCGACGCCCGCGAAATCGGCCGGCGTGAGCGTCACCGCGAATTCGCTCTGGATGTTGGCCATCAGCTCCATGGCGATCAGCGAGTTCACGCCGAAGCTTTCCATGCCGGCATCGACGTCGATCCGGTCTGCCGGCACCTTGAGCATGCGCTCAATCAGCCGGAGCACGTCGCCGAGGACATCCCGTTCCATCACGCTCGCCATCAGTCCAACTCCTCGCACAGGGCTTCGAGGTCGGCCAGCACCCGCTGCCGCAGCGCTTCGAGGCGACCCGTCGCGACATCGCGCCCGTCCGCGAGCGCGGGGTGTCGCTGCAGGCGCGCGACGAGCGCCGCCTGCGCATCCGCGTCCAGTCGCCGGAAGGCCTGCAGCGCGTCGTCCTTGCCGATGCCGCGCTCCAGCAGCGCATGCAGCAGGTCTTCCGACAGCGCGTTCATTCCGTGGTCGCTCATGGGGTCCGTTCCAGGATGCGTGCGGCCGGGGTTTCCGGGCGTTCCCGATGCAGCGGGCCGACGTCGCCCGGCCGGCCGCGTTCGAGCGTTTCGAGCAGCGCCAGGAAAGCCGCTTCCGAAGCGCGCGCCGCACCGCCGTCGCCGAAGCGCATGCCCCGGGCGCGCACGCAGACCCTGCCCTCGCCGTCGAGCAGGTCGAAATCGACGGCGGGCGACGCGTCGCCCGTCTCCGCGGCGAGGCGCACATCCACCCGGATGCTGCCGCGGCACGGCGCGAACACCTGCAGCGAGGACAGGAACGCAGGCCGCGCATCCGCCGCGCCGCTTTCGCCCGCGGCGAGGATCGCGGCCGCATGCACCGCGCTTTCGATCAGTTCCGGGGGAACGGTCCACGTCCGCGACGGGTCGTCCGCCTGCCCGCCCTTGACCAAGCCCCCCTGGACCGCGTCCGTCACGAACCGGAATCGCCCCGGCGCGTGCAGGACCGGACCGCTGGCCCGCCACTGCCGGGCGAGTTCATCGAGGGCCAGTCGCGGAGAACTCCCGAGCTCCGGTCCGCCGGCGCTGTCCGCCACCGCATCGAACGATGCCGGGCCTGCGGAAGGCCTGTCGGCGCGGCGCAGCATCCGGCCGCGGCCGCGGCAGCGCAGGACCCGCGCCTCGCGCGCCGGCGCAGGGTCGCGCTGCAGGGAGGCAGGCTTCTCGAAAGCGTTCGCCTCGAGGTCATGGATCTCGAAGTCGACCCCGCCCTCCCCGCGTTCGAACAGATCGATCAGCAGGGTGCGACCCGCCATCGTCGTCGGCAGATCGCACCATGCGACGTCCGCGAGTTCGATGCCGACCGCCTGCGCCTCGCCGACGAGCGCGAGGCCGATCGCGGCAGAGGCCATCCCGGCGAGGGCCAACGCCGACGGCCGCCCGGCGGCGTCCGCCGGGAAGCGCTGCGCGCCGCCGAACCGCGAGCGGTAGCGCTGCAGCCGCAGGGTCGAGACGTTGGCGTGAACCAGCGGGTGCAGCGGCGGCGCCGCGCCGTGTCCGTTGCCGGCAGCGGAATGCGCTTCACCGGCCTCGACCCAGTGGCGGTCGGGCGCGAACGGATAGGTGGGCAGGGACACGCGTCGCGCGCCGGTCGCGGGCCCGACGGCCCCGGTTCGCCAATCGATCTCGGCGCCGTCCACCCATGCGCGGACCAGCGCGACCGGATCCCCGGCGAGCGGGCCCGGGGCCGCGTCGTCGGCAGCGGCCTTCTGGCGGCGGACCCGGCCGGCGAACAGGCCTTCGGGCCGCTCGCCGGCGGCGAACGCCTCGAACAGCCGCGCCGCCTGCGCGGTCGATTCGGCGACGAAGCCCAGCCGTTCCTCCATCGCATCGCGGCCGACCTGGAGCGTGTAGGCCAGGTCGGACAGCGGCACGGCGTGCTCGCGCAGATGGCGCGCCATCGACGCCGCATAGGCGCGCAGGCGCTCGGGATGCTTCGCCGAGAGCACGATCGGCTGCGGCCCCGGCGCGGACGCCGCGTCGCTGCGCGCCGGCAGCCGGTACTCCTCGAGTACGGCGTGCGCGTTGGCGCCGCCCCACCCGAACGAACTCACCCCGGCGACGAGCGGCTGCGCGTTGCCGTCGGTTCCGCGCGCGGGCTGCCAGGGCGTCGTCCTGTCGACGATGTAGAACGGGCTGCCTTCCAGGTCGATATAGGGATTGAGCGTCTCGAAATGCAGCAGCGCCGGGATTTCGCGATGGCGGATCGCCAGCAGCACCTTGAGCAGGCTCGCCATCGCGGCCGCAGGCTCGAGGTGGCCGATGTTGGTCTTGACCGAACTGAGGCCGCAGTGCGGCGCCTTCGGCGCGGCGTGGCCGTGCTGGCGGTAGAGGTCGGAAAACGCCTTCTTCAGCGCCTGGATCTCGATCGGATCGCCGAGGCTGGTGCCGGTGCCGTGGCACTCGATGTAGCCGACCGACGCCGGATCGACGCCGGCGCTGGTGTAGGCCTCGGTCAGCAGTTCGGCCTGCGCCTTCGGATTGGGGGCGGTGAGCATGGTCACGCGGCCGCCGTGGTTCTCGGCGGTGGCCTTGATCACCGCGTACACCGGGTTGCCGTCCTCCAGCGCCTTCGCCAGCGGCTTGATGAAGATCGCGCCCGAGCCTTCGCCGCGGACGTAGCCGTTCGCGGACTTGTCGAACGCCTTGCACTTTCCGTCCGGGCTCAGCATCCCGGCGGTGCTGAGCGAGACGTGGCCGATCGGCGTCAGCATCACCTGCACGCCGCCGACGATCGCCATGTCGCTGCTGCCGGTGTGGATCGATTCGATCGCCCTGTGCAGCGCGACCAGCGAGCTGGAACAGGCGGTGTCCAGCGGCGCGCTGGGGCCGCGCAGGTTGAGCAGGAAGGAAATCCGGTTCGCGAGGATCGAATGCGAATTGCCCGACGCGGAGAAGCCGTCGAGGGTCGAGTGCTGTTCCGACAGCACGTCGATGTAGTCCTTGGCCGACACGCCGACGAACACGCCGGTCCGGGTCCCGGAGAGATCCGAGACCCGGTGGCCCGAATCCTCGATCGCGGCCCAGACCGTCTCGATGAAGATCCGCTGCTGCGGGTCCATCATCTCCGCCTCGCGCGGCGTGATCCCGAAGAACAGCGGATCGAAGCGGTCGACGTGCTTCATGAAGCCGCCCCAGCGCGAGTACGACTTGTTGGCCTCTTCCGCCGGGTTGCCGTCGTAGTCCTCCCACGTCCAGCGATCGCGCGGGATTTCGGTGACCAGGTCGCGGCCCGCCTGCAGATGGCCCCAGAACTCGTCCAGCGTGTCCGACTGCGGCATCGTGCCCGCGATGCCGACGATCGCGATCGGCATCTCCCGGAAGCGGTTGCGCGCGCCGCCGGACCAGGCCGCGCCCGCGGCGGCCGCCGCGGGCGTCGCCGGCGGCGGCCAGCCCTTGTCGATCGCGAAGGGAATCGTCGCAGCGGGGGTCGCAGCGGGGGTCGCGGCCGGGGCCGCGACGGCGGACGCCGCGGGCGCTGCCGCGGCGATCGCGCGGTCGGCCGGCGCCGGCGCGCCGTGCGCATGCCGCATGGCGGCCGCGTGCTCCTCGACCAGGACGCCGGCGATCGCGTTGATCGAGGGATACTCGAAGAACATCGTCGGGTTGATGTCGAGCCCGTAGCGCGCGTTCAGGGCGTTGGCGAACCCGGCGAGGCCGATGGAATCGAAGCCGAGGTCGAGCAGGATGCTGTCGAGCGACAGGTCGTCCTCCTCGATCTTCAGCATCTCCATCACGATGCCGGAGAGCGAGGCCACGACCGTGGACCGCAGGTCGCCGGCCGCTTCGTCCGACGCCGCGCGCGACGGCGCGGCCGACGGCGCGGCGGCCTGCCCCGCTGCGGTCGCCGCGGACGCTTTCGGCTCGGCGATGCCCCAGGCCGATTCGATCTTGTCGGCGACGCCCTCGAGCACGGCGAGCTGGGTCTGCGCGGACATCAGCCCGCGCTCGAACGCGCGCAGGCCGAAGTCGGTGCCCAGCGGCTTGATGCCGAGCTTGGTGCGGAAGAACAGCTCGGTCTGCTCGTCGAGCTTCATCCCGCCCTCGGCCCACAGCGACCAGTTGAGGCTGAGGCTGTGGCCGCGACGCTCGCCGCGGGCGCGGCGCCGCTCGCGCAGCGCGGCGTGCGCGTCCATGAAGTGGTTCGCGTACGCGTAATCGCACTGGCCGGCATTGCCGAACGCCGCGAGCGAGGAGAACAGCGCGAAGAAGTCGAGGTCGTCGTCGGCGGTCAGTTCGTCCAGCAGCAGCGTGCCGTCGACCTTCGGCGCCAGCACCGCGCGCATTTCGTCGCGGGTCTTCTTCCAGAGGAAGGCATCGCGCAGCACGCCGGCGCTGTGCAGGATGCCGTCGATGCGGCCGAACCGCGCTCTGGCCTCGGCCAGCAACCGCGCCACGTCTTCGCGGCACGACACGTCGGCGGCGACGTGCAGCACCTCCGCGCCGGCCGCTTCCAGCGCCGCGACCTGGGCGCGGCTCGCGTCCGACAGCGCCGACCGGCCGGTCAGCACCAGGCGCGCCCGACACGTGCGCGCGAGGTGCTCGGCGAAGATCAGGCCGAGCCCGCCGACGCCGCCGGTGATCACGTAGACGCCGCGGTGGCGCAGCGCAGCGCCGACGCTGCCGGCGACCGGGAGTGCGTCGTCGTCGAGCCGGTACAGCGTCCGTTCCGCGCGCACGCCGTCGACCCAGCGGACGACGACGGCCTGGCGGGTGCGCTCGTCGAGTTCCGCGCGCACGCAGGCGGCGAACCGGTCGGGCGCGGCCGCGGCGCGATCGAGGTGCAGGACCTTGCATTCGATCCTCGGATTCTCCAGGCGCACGGTCCTGGCGAAGCCGGCGAGCGCCACGTCGAGCGGATCGGCCTCCTCGCCTTCGGCGCCGTGCGCGCACAGCAACTGCACGCCCTGCTTGGACTTCCCGGCCATCAGCGCCTGGCACAGGAACAGCAGTGCATGGACGCCCAGGTCGAGGGTCGCCTCGACCGCGCCGGGGCGCGCGTCCAGCGGCCAGGCAAAGCAGAGTTTCCCGCTGTTCCAGCCGGCCTCGCGCACGGCTTCGATCAGCCGGACGTAGTCGTCGCGGTTGCGCGGATCGATGGTGAAGGCGTCGTCGCCCAGCGCCGCGAACGCCGTGCCGGGACGCACGCGCCAGACCCGCCCGGCCGCGGCGAGCGCATCGCCGCGCCGCGGATCGGTCTCGAACAGCAGCACCTGGCCGAGCGCGGCCGGGGCCTCCGGCGCGGGCGTCGTCACCCAGCGCTGGCCGTAGAACAGTTCCGCGAAACCGTCGGCATCGACCGCCGGCTTCGGCGCTGGCGACGGCGCGGACGGCGCAGCCACTGCGGCGACCTCGCTCCGCGCGGCCTCGGCGCCGCGGGACGCCTCCGCCTTGCCGTGGACGGCGTTCAGCGGGACGCCGACCGACTCGCGGATGCGCATCAGCACGCGCCCGGTCTCGTCGAGGATGTCGAGATGCTGCTTCGCCAGGCCGCCGGTGGCGCTGCGATCGCCGGGCGAGCGGGTCAGGTGGCTGTAGCAGATCCTGGTCAGCGGATGCAGCCGTTCGATCTCGCCGATCGAATACGGCACGCGCATTTCGCCGGTGTCGCGACACAACTGCGCGGCGACGCCGGCCTGCATCGCGGCGTCGAGGATGCACGGATGGAACACGAAGTCCTCGAAATCGCCGTCGCGGACCTCGGGCAGCCGCAGCAGGCCGAGCACTTCGTCGTCGTTGGCCCAGACCGTCTCCAGCAGGCGGAAGCTCGGCCCGTAGCGGAGGCCGACCCGCTCGAACAGCGGGTACGCCGTGCCGGCGTCGGCGACCTGCGCACAGCGGGCGCGGATCGCCTCGAGATCGACGTACTCGGCGGGTGCGGACGCGACCGGATCGGCGGCGTACAGCAGCTTGCCCTGGCAGTACGTCGTCCGCGCACCGGCAGCAGCGTCGGCGTCGGCGAAGACCTCGAACAGCACGCCGTCGGCCGCGGGCCTGAGCTCGACCATCGCCGGCGTCGGCGAAGCCGCGCTCGCCGTCAGCGGACTCACCCAGGTGATGTTGCGGACGCGATCGACCCGCGCGCCGGCAGCGACCTCGCCGGCCTTGCGCGCGAGATCGACGTAGGCCGCGCCCGGCAGCGTCGGCACGTCGGACACCACGTGGTCGTGGAGGAAGAACTCGTCCTCGCGGAAGGACTTCCTGAACAACTGGCGCTGGAAGGTCGATTCGTTGCTGTCGATCAGCGGATGCAGCCCGGCGATCGCGCCGGCGACCGGAGCGCGGCGCCGGGTCGGGTCCGGCAGCCAGTGGCGCTTGTCGGCGAAGGGATAGGTGGGCAGCGAGATCCGGCGGCCGTCCGCGGTCATGCCGCGACAGTCCGCGAGCAGGCCCTCGACCCACAGTTGCGCGATCTTGTGCGGCGCCTGGCGCTGCGACAGCAGTTCGAGGAATTTCGAGCGTTCCTCGTGGCTCAGCAGCCGGGCGATGCCGTCGGCGTTCCTGGCGTTTCCGACGAGGATGTCCGGGTCGCCCGCGCCCGCTGCGTAGCGACGCAGCTTCGCGACGAGGTCGGGCACGCCGTCGGCGACGATCGCCAGCCGGTGGTCGAACGACTTGCGGCCGTCCTGCAGGGTGAACGCGACATCGCCGGCGCGCGGCGGCGGCTCGGCCGTCTCCAGGCGACGGCACAGCGCCGCGGCCATGGCGCGCAACTGGTCCTCGTTGCGGGCCGACAGCGGGAACACCCGCGGGCCCGCTTCGCCGGATTCCAGGTCGCGGTCGACCGCCTCGAACGACTCGATGACGACGTGGGCGTTGGCGCCGCCGGCGCCGAACGAGCTGATGCCGGCGCGCAGCGGCAGCGCCCGGCCGTCGAGCCGCTTCGGCTCCCACGGTTCGAGCGTGCGCTGGACCCGGAACGGCGACGAGGAGAAATCGATATGCGGATTCAGCGCCTCCGCGTGCAGCGACGGCGCCAGTTGGCGATGCTTGAGCTGGAGCAGGACCTTGCTGACGCCGGCCAGCCCGGCCGCCGCTTCCAGATGGCCGATGTTGGTCTTGATCGAGCCGATCGGCACGCTGCCGACGCCTGCGCGGCCGGAGGCGAAGGCATGGTCGAGTCCCGAGATCTCGACGGGATCGCCCAGTTCGGTGCCGGTCCCGTGCGCCTCGATGTAGCCGATCGAATCGGGCTCGACCCCGGCCTTGCGCAGCGCGGCGGCGATCAGCGCGCCCTGCGCCTTCGGGTTCGGGACGGTGTAGCTGCTGGTGCGCCCGCCGTGGTTGACCAGCGCGCTCTTGATCACGCCGTAGACCTGGTCGCGATCCTCGATCGCCTTCGCCAGCGGCTTGATCAGGATCGCGATGACGCCTTCGCCGGCGACGTAGCCGTTGGCGCCGGCGCCGAACGTGCGGCAGACGCCGTCCTTCGACAGCGCCCCGCCGGCGTTGTTGATGTCGAACTTGTGCTGGTGCAGGTCGAGGTTGACGCCGCCGACGATCGCGCTGTCGCAGCCGCCGCCGCGGATCGCTTCGCAGGCGAGCTGCAGCGCGGTCATGCTGGAGGAACACGCGGTGTCGACCGTGAGGCTCGGCCCGGTCAGGTTCATCCAGTAGGAGACGCGATTGGCGATGCTCCACAGGAACGAGTTCGGATGCAGTTCGTCCCCGAGCACTTTGCGCTCGACGCCGAGCATCTGGTACATCGTCCAGACTGCGCCGACGAAGACGCCGACGTTGCGCGGCGCATTCTCGGGAGCGAGGATCTCGGGGTAGTAGCCGGCGTCCTCCAGCGCTTCCCACGCCACCTCCAGGAACAGCCGCTCCTGCGGGTCGAGCATCTCGGCTTCGCGCGGGGAGACGTTGAAGAACAGGGAGTCGAAGCGGTCGATGTCGTCCACGAACCCGCCGCGATAGCGGCGCGAGAACCCGGTGTGCAGCCGGCGCGCGTAGCGCGATTCGGGCAGTTCCTCGATGCAGTCGATGCCGTCGCGCAGGTTGCGCCACAGCGCTTCGGCGTCGCGCGCCCGCGGATAGCGTCCGGCCAGGCCGACGATCGCGATGTCGAAGCTGCCGTCGGTCGCCGGCGGCGGGACGACCGACGCGCCTGCCGGCGTGGCCCGCGCGGCGCGCGGGGCGTCGATCCGGGCCACGGCCGTGTCGATGACCGGCGCGCCCGACGGGGCGACGCCCGCATCGCGGACCGACGACGACGCCGGATTCAGGTAGCCGAGCAATGCGTACTTCGCGTGGACGTCGCCCGGCGCGTCGGCGCCGGACAGCCGCGGCACGTTGCGCATGCCGGCGAAGGCCGCCACCAGTCGCCGGGCGATCTCGTCCGCGGCGGACGCCGCGAGGCCCACCGGGATCGCCAGCCGGATCAGGCGGTTCAGCGCGGTGCCCTTCTGCATGCCGACGCTGTGGGCGGCGGCCCGGACGCCGGTGTTGAGGTACAGGAACGCGAGGCATTCCGCGACCGGCAGCGCGGAACCGGCGAATGCCGGGATCGCCCCGGCGTCGATCAGGACGCAGTGCCCGCCGACCGGCGCGACGACCGGCACCCCGGCCGCGTCCAGCGCCTTCCAGATCGTCTCGACGGCACGGACGCGGCGATCGATCTGCAGTTCGATGTGGCGTCGGTCCTGCAGCGCGAGGCCGACGAGCTTCTTCTCGATGACGTCCAGGCCGCCGCCGTCCTGGTCCAGGACCTTCTGCAGGCGGCGCAGCAGCGACGGGTCGCGGGTCGCGACCAGGCCGCCCTTGTCGATGCAGAAATCCTTGGCGAGGCTGCCGATGATCGCGTCGGCGAACCCGAGCAGTGCGCGCGCGGCCTGCCACATCCCCTCGCCCGCCGGCCCGGAGGCGTCGCGGGTCAGGAACCATGCGTTCTCGAGCACGCGGGTGGCGTCGACGACCAGCGGGATCGAGCGCGGGGCGAGCAGCGCCTTCACCTCGCGCAGGTGCTCGATGGCGATCGGCACGCCGCCGGCCGCGTTGTCGCTGACCTCGATGCAGACGTAGGCGATGTCGTCGCCCTGCGCCGCCAGCTCCCGGCGCAGCGCATCCAGGCACAGGCCGGCCTTGGCCGGATCGTGCGACCGCAGGTCGAACAGCGCCGGGTGCGGCAGTTCGCGCGGGGTGAAGCCCTTGTCGATCTGGTGGTAGAGGCAGGTCGGGAACAGCAGGTTCTGCAGCACCCGGCCCTTGCGCTCGAAGGCCTTGCACAGCAGGTGGTCGGCGCTGCGTCCGGCGTCGGTCAGCACGAAATGCTCGAACGGGAAGATGGCCCGGAGCTGTTCGTGCAGGTTCACCGGCTGCTGCAGGCGGCTGCGCAGGTGCGCCATGCGCTTGCCGACGAAGGCGCTGTCGAGCTGCGCCCAGGAGTCGGTCTTGAGATCGAAATCGACCTGCGCGGACGGAAGGTTGAGCGGATTGAAGCCCGCCTCCGCCAGCGCGCCCGCGCGGGGAACGTCCACCGCGGCGTCGATGCCCGCATCCGCGCCGGTGGCGGGTCGCGCCGCGGGCGCGTCCACGGCGCGGGACACGGGCGGATTGTGGTTCTCCGTGTCCGGGGTCTGCGCCTTCGCCGGGTCCGCGATCATCATGATGATGTCGAGGACGTTGTCGGCAGGGCCGGCGTCCTTTGGGCGGCAGAGGTAGATCGTCCGGTTCTCGGGGCGGAACTTGTTCTTGAACTGCAGGTTGCCTTCGTCGTTGAAGATCTTCTGGCTGTGCAGGTCGTCGAGGATCCTGTCGACCTCCGGGTCGGCATGCGGCGACGTCTCCAGCCGGCAGCCGTAGGTGCCGCCGAGACTGAGCATGTCCCGCCCTTCGGCCACCAGCGCCGCGATGATCTGCACGATCGCGTATTCGAGCCCGCCCAGCGGCATCTCCGGCGGGTAGAACTCCAGGTCCATCAGGTAGCCGTTGAGCGTCCCGCTCATCCCCGAGATGAGGATGACGTTCTGCAGCGCATCGTCGAGATAGGTCAGGAAGATGCGGTGCTGGGGATGCAGGCTGCCGTCGAGGATCTCCTGGCGCACGATGTGGATCAGCGGGTTGACCATCGTCCTGGCTTCGCACCAGCGGTCGATGATCCCGGCGATGGCGCGGTCGGTCGCCGGATCGCTGCCGCAGGCGTATTCGACCGTGCGACAGGCGCCGCTCTTCTCGAACTTGCCGACGAGGTAGCGCAGGCGACGCATCGCGCCGCCTTCGAGGGTGAAATGCTTGAGGTCCAGGATCCGCTGCAGCGCGCCGAACGGCGTGGACGAGTACGCGGTGTCGCCAATCGATTCCAGCACTTCGTCGATGAAGAAGTTGAGCTGGAAGCCCTTTTCCACGCAGTACCGCTGCATCTGCTCGGCGATCTCGCCGAAGAGCGCCTGCGGCCCGGTGTAGGCGTAGACCAGGATCAGCCGGCCGCTGCGGCTGTAGTTGAAATACCCGCGCCGCTGGCTGTCGATGAACAGGTTGGGAGCGATGTTGCGGGTGCCGCGCGAGACGCAGCCTTCGTTCTTGTACTGCTCGTAGATGGCGTGCAGCGCCGACTGCAGCGCCGGGAACGCGTCCAGGTCGCGCTCGAGCATGCGCACGCTTTCCGCGGGCAGCTCCGGCTGCGGCGACTCCGCCGACGGCTCGACCGCATGCGCGTCCGCGCGCGGTGCTCCGGCCTGCGCGGCATGTTCGACCGCCGGGTGGCGGACCGGCGCCGCGGCCGGCGCGGGAACCGGGATGGCGACGGCCGGCGTCGCATCGACCGGGGGCGTCCGCGCAGCCGCCGGCGTGGACGTGGAGAACTTCGCGATCAGCGTGTCGGCATGCTTGTCGACGAAGTACCGGGCCAGCGATTCGATGTTGAAGTTCTCGAACAGCAGCGTCTTCGGCAGCGTGCCGAAGTCCGCTTCCAGCGCCTTGATGATCTTGAGGACGCGGAAGGAATCGACGCCGAGATCGCCGAACGACGTCGCGGCATCGAATCCCGACCGGGCGATGCCGCTGCTTTCGGCGACGAGAGACGCGAGATAGCGCTCGGTCGGCTCGATCAGTTGCGTTCGATCTGACATTTCGACCTCGATGAAGCGATTTCCGGTGATGCACCCCGCCCGGCGATGGCGGCGTGGCATCGGCGCGCGGCGCATCGGCGTGGTTTTCGGCTGGAAGGACGCAGGCGATATCCCGTCGCGTCGCGACGCCCTGCAGCGCATCGGTGCGCAGCGAACCGCGCGGGCGATTCGTGCGCCGACGACAGGCCGGCGAGCGTCCGCGGCATCGCGGACCTGGTACGGAGTTCAGAAGTTCGTTGGAAGCGGGGATCGCGTCCCCTGCAGCAAGGCGGCCTCGAGACAAGGCTCCGCCCCGTGATGTCGCATCCCCTGCGAATCACAATCCCTTGCTTCGTCCATGTACAACCGAAGCCGGTTCCTGACTTCGTCCTGCTCCTGCTCGTCGACGACGGGCGTCGACGCACTCCCCTGCTTTCAACCTATCAGAATCCGGAACGACGGGTCAACGAATGGCTGCGTCCGCCGCGCGGGATCCGGATTTTCGAGCGCCGGGGCGCGCGAATACGTTTGCAGAAAACGGTTACAGCATGGTGATCGCATCGCTTTCGACCTCGACGCTCACGCTGCTGGCGAGCAGGTGCACGTTGATGACCAGGCGATCATGGCGCTTGACCCGGACCAGCTCGCCGCAGGCGCCGGCGAAGGGGCCGGAGGCGATCTTCACCCGCTGTCCGGGCGTCAACTGCGGGTCCACCCTGAGTTCGGCGCCGCTGTTGACGAGGATCTTCACCGCGTCCAGGTCGCCGTCGCACAGGGTGGCCGGCCGCGATCCGGACAGGATCAGGCCGCAGGAGCCGCGGATGTAGCGGATGTTGTCGAACTGATCGGCGGTCGGCCGGACGAAGACGTAGCCCGGGAACAGCGGCAACGACACGACCCGGCGTTTTCCCTTCCATTGCCGCAGGACGTTCCGCCTCGGCAGGTACGCATCGATCCTCTTCTGCTGGAGCGAGGTTTCGACCACGTCCTCGTGGCGACTCCGGGTCTTGAGCACCAGCCACGGGGCGGACCCGGGCGCTTCATCCTTGATGGCTGTCGTGTCCTTCATTCCCTGCTCCTGAAATCTCCATGCCGGCCGCATCCGCGCCACCCGCGTACGCGGACCGAAGCTGAACGCATCCGGCCTCCGCAATCGCGCTTCCCATGCACTCAACGCGAAGGGCGCGATCGACAGGACAGATGCGATCGGGATCGCCGCGCGCGCTGCATCCGCCACGCTCGACGCCCGGGCGGACAGGGGTCGGCGCGATATCGCGAAAGGACGAGGGACACGATCGGCGCCCTTCGATGCCCGGGTCGCCGTGGACACGGCGTCGTTGTCGGCATGCCGTCCGGGGGCGGCACGCACCGGGAATGAAGTGGCGAAAAGGCCGCCGGCGGCGGCGCGCGACGATCCTTCGTCTGTTCGAACGCGACTGCGGAATCAGGCTATCCGATCACCGAAATGGCAGCAAGACGGTACGCCAGTGTGCCGCCACATCATGTCAATTCATCGGAGGCGCGAACGGACCATCCCCCGCCGCGTCGCCGGTCGACGCCGAAAACACCCGATGCGCGGGAATCTTCGGAGAAAGACGCAGGGCGGGACGCAGGCGACGGCGCGACCGGACGGGCGTCTTCAGAATCCCTTGCAGACGTCCCACACCTCGTCGTCGAGCCGGCGCAGCAGGTCGAACGTGCGCTTGAGGCCGACGCGTTTGAGTTCGGCCTGGCGCCTGGCCTTGGCCGCGCGGCACGGATCGACCGCGGGCGGTTTGCGCGCCACGGTCGTGCGGACGACGCGTCCCCGGCCGTCGCCGCGGTTGCGGCGATCCATCTCCGCTCCGATCGCGCGCGTGTGCGCGACCAGCCCGGGATCGGGTGTCGCGATCGCATACGACCGGCTGCCGACGGAGCGCGCGTCGCGGCCACACGGCGCGTCCTGGTAGGTACGATGACCGCGTCCGTCTTCGCAGACATGAATGGTGTAGGTGGCGGCCTGCGTCGCCGGGCCGAAGGCCATACAGGCGGCGCACGCGAGCAGCGGGAAGCAGCGGACGAACGGAAGCATCGGCGGAGGCCCGGGAAGCGCCGGTCGGCGCGGTCCGCACAGCGTCGCGCTGCAGGGCCTCCGAAGCTGTCGGCGAACGCCGTGGACGGGTCCGGAATCGTCCCCGCGCGCCGGTCAGGAAAGCCTGAGCGCCGCCGCCGTCCGCGCGCCGAGCCAGACCAGCCCCAGCCCGGCGGCGAGCGTGATCGCGAGATAGCCCAGCGCCCAGTCGCCGCGGCTGGATTTCGCGAACAGCAGGCATTCGACCATCAGCGCCGAATACGTTGTCAACGCGCCGAGGATCCCGACCATCAGGAACGCGCGCCAGTAGAGGGCGGCCGGGCCGCGTTCCTCCAGCCAGATCGCGAGGAAGCCGGCCGCGAACGAACCGATCAGGTTCACCGCCAGCGTGCCCCACGGGAAACCGCTGCCGATGTGGCGCAGCAGCAGGCCGCCCAGCCAGAAGCGCAGCATCGCGCCCAGCGCGCCGCCGGCGGCGACCAGTCCGAGCTGCTGCCACCACACGCCGGGGATCATGCGCGGCCTCGCACGCACCAGGTCGGGAGTGTTTTCATTTCGATGCGTCCAGTCATGGCCGTGAAGAGACTCATGCGCCACGCGCGCCGTCGTCGTCCGCGTCGATGCCGGGATCGGCGTCCGTGCCGGCGCGCGGGCCGGCGCCTGCCCGGGCGCGGGCCCGCTCGCGATCCGCACGAAGCCGGTCGAGCTTGTCCTTGAGCTTGATCTCCAGGCCGCGGGCGACGGGCCGGTAGTAGACGCGTTCGCCCATGGCGTCGGGGAAGCCGGTCTGTTCCAGCGCCACCCCGCCCGCGCTGTCGTGGTCGTAGCGGTAATCCTTGCCGTAGCCGATCGACTTCATCAGCTTCGTCGGCGCGTTGCGCAGGTGCAGCGGCACCTCCTGGGTGCCGTATTCGGACACGTCGCGCTTCGCCGCGCCGAAGGCGGTGTAGGCGGCGTTCGACTTGGCGGTGCTGGCGAGATAGATCACCAGTTGCGCCAGCGCCAGTTCGCCCTCGGGACTGCCGAGCCGGTCGTAGGTGTCCCAGGCGTCGATCGCCATCTGCAGCGCGCGCGGATCGGCCAGGCCGATGTCCTCGACCGCCATCCGGGTCATGCGCCGGGCGAGGTAGATCGGGTCGCAGCCGCCGTCGAGCATCCGCGCCAGCCAGTACAGCGCGGCGTCGGGATTGGAGCTGCGCACGGACTTGTGCAGCGCCGAGATCTGGTCGTAGAACTGCTCGCCGCCCTTGTCGAAACGGCGGGTGCGGTCGGCCAGCACCTGTTCGAGGATGTCGGCGGTGATGGCGCCGCCCTCGCCGTCCGCATCCACATCCACATCGGTCTCGCCGGCCAGTTCGGCGGCGATCTCCAGCAGGGTCAGGCCGCGGCGCACGTCGCCGTCGGCGGCGACCGCGATCAGGTGGAGCTGCGCCGGCGCGATCCGCAGTCCGCGGTCGCCGAGCCCGCGTTCGGGGTCGTCCAGCGCGCGCTGCAGCGCGACCGCGATGTCGTCGGCCGACACCGCTTCCATCACGTGGACCCGGCAGCGCGACAGCAGCGCCGAGTTCAGCTCGAACGACGGGTTTTCGGTGGTCGCGCCGACGAACAGGATGGTGCCACGCTCGATGTGCGGCAGGAACGCGTCCTGCTGCGCCTTGTTGAAGCGGTGGACCTCGTCGACGAACAGCACCGTGCGCCGGCCCTCGGCGAAACGCTGCGCGGCCTCGGCCAGCACCTGGCGCACTTCCGGCAGGCCCGAGAGCACCGCGGAGATCGCGCGGAAATCGGCGTCGGCGTACTTCGCCAGCAGCAGCGCGAGCGTGGTCTTGCCGCAGCCCGGCGGGCCCCACAGGATCATCGAATGGACGTGGCCCGACTCGATCGAGCGCCGCAGCGCGGTGCCGGGCGCCAGCAGCCGGCGCTGCCCGACCATGTCGTCGAGCGTGCGCGGGCGCATGCGCTCGGCCAGCGGACGCAGCGCGTCGCGATCGACGGCCAGCAGGTCCGCGGCGTCGGCGCCGGGAGGCGATGGCGTGCGGCCGGATCGGGTCAAGTCGGACGGTCCTGGCGTGGCTGGAACGAGCGCATCACCTTAGCAGCTCGGGGCCGCGATCGAACCCCGGGCGCTCAGGTGCCTGGCGTCGGCGCTGCGACGGCCGGCTCGCCCGGGTCGTCGACGCCCAGGGTGTACGCCGTCCGCAGCCAGTTGCGTTCCTTGCGGTCGTAGAGCCCCTCGACATGCACCGGGGCGGTGCCGTCGCGGCCGAAATCGGCGATGCCGGCGGCGTCGATCCGGTAGTAGCGCGGCCCGGCCTCGAGGGTGTCGATCCGGTCGAGCTGGAGACGCGCATGCTGGCCGCCGAATTCATCGCCGAGCTTGCCGGCGACGCTTTCCTCCAGTTCACGGACCAGGGTCGCGTCGTTGGGCACGATGCGCCCTTCCGGACCGACGGTGCCGATCTTGAGATCGGGATAACCGGCGCTTTCGAGCACCGCGTCGTAGAGGGTGGCGAAACGGAAGCCGATCCACTCCTCGGCGCTGTCGATCTGCAGCGCGCCCTGCCCGCTCACCCTGCGGTCGCGCAGGCTGGTGGCCTGCACGTCCACGCGATCGAGGCGGAGCTTGACCGCGCGCCCGCCGAGTTGTTCCGACAGCGCGCCGACCAGCGCCGCGGCGACGACGCCGTCGAGCGTCTCGCGTTCGCGGGCGACCTGGGCCTGGCGCGGATCGATCGCGACCCGCGGCTGCGCCTGCGCGGAGCACGCGACCGCGACCGCCAGCGCGGCGAGCAGCCGGACGCGGGCAGTGGCGCGCGAGGCGCTCATTCGCCGCCGACGACGTCCACGCCCTTGGGCGGCGTGAAACGGAAGGTGCCGGCCGCGAAGCGCGGATTGCGCTGCCAGCCGGTGAACGCGATCTCGGTGCGCTGGCCGAGGCCATCGACGATCTGCATCCTCGCCAGCGCCTGGCCGGAGAAGCCCAGGCGCGCCCGCGAGAAGCCCGCGCCGTCCTTGCGCTTGGGCGCCAGTTCCAGCCACGCGAGCCCCTCGGCCTGCCCGGCCTCGGAGACGGTGAAGGTCTGGTCGAGCTTCTTCGGGTCGGTCAGCGCCGCCAGCGGGCTGTTCTGCTCCTCGGCGCCCTGCGACCGGGTGGTCACCTGCTTCAGGTCCGGGTCGTAGATCCAGACCTTGGCGCCGTCGGCGACGATCAACTGCGGATACGGCTTCACGTATTCCCAGCGGAACAGCTTGGGCGCGGACAGCGCCACGTGTCCGGAGGACGTTTCCTTCTTGCGGCCCTGCGCGTCGAACACCTGCTGGCTGAAGTCGCCCTGCAGGCCCTTGAGGCCGCGGGTGAAGGCGTCGAGATCGTCGCGGGCGCCGGCCTGGACGAGGCCGGAGACGAGCAGCAGGCTCGGCAGCAGGCGCTGCAGGAGGGCCGGGACGGACAGGCGATGTTTCATGGCGCGGCGGGTTCCTGACGGGACTGGCGGCGAGTCTGAACGGCCGAACCTGAACGCGGTTTGGCCGCGCCGGCGGCGGCATGCGGCCGTGCGGGCGATCGTGCAATCAGCGCGGTGGCGGCGGCGCGATGACCGTTCGGTCGCCGTTGTGCTCCGGCGGCGACACGATGCCGGCCTGCTCCATCGCCTCGATCAGGCGCGCGGCGCGGTTGTAGCCGATCTTCAGCCGGCGCTGCACCCCCGAAATCGAGGCGCGGCGGCTCTCGGTGACGATCTTGACCGCCTCGTCGTACAGCGGGTCGCTCTCGTCGCCCGCGCCGCCGCCGGTTTCGGGAAGCCCCGTGGGACCGACGACCACGCCGTCGCCCATCGTCTGCACTTCCTCCAGCACGCCCTCGATGTAGTCCGGGCCGCCGCCGATCTGCTTGAGGTGCTCGACCACGCGATGCACTTCCTCGTCGCTGACGAAGGCGCCGTGGACGCGCTCGGGCATCGCCGTGCCCGGCGGCAGGTAGAGCATGTCGCCGTGGCCGAGCAGGGTTTCCGCGCCGCTCTGGTCGAGGATGGTGCGCGAGTCGATCTTGGAGCTGACCTGGAACGCGATGCGGGTCGGGATGTTGGCCTTGATCAGGCCGGTGATGACGTCCACCGACGGGCGCTGGGTGGCGAGGATCAGGTGGATGCCGGCGGCGCGGGCCTTCTGCGCCAGGCGGGCGATGAGTTCTTCGACCTTCTTGCCGACGATCATCATCATGTCGGCGAATTCGTCGATGAAGATGACGATGAAGGGCATCGGCTCCAGCGCCGGCGGAGCTTCCTGCAGCTCGGGGTTCGGCCGGAACAGCGGGTCGAGCAGCGGCTGGCCGGCGTCCTGGGCGTCCTTCACCTTCTTGTTGAAGCCGGCGAGGTTGCGCACGCCGACCGCGCTCATCAGCTTGTAGCGGCGCTCCATCTCGGCCACGCACCAGCGCAGGCCGTTGGCCGCTTCCTTCATGTCGGTGACGACCGGCGCCAGCAGGTGCGGGATGCCCTGGTACACGGACAGTTCCAGCATCTTCGGGTCGATCATCAGCATCCGCAGGTCCTTCGCGGAGGCCTTGTACAGCAGCGACAGCACCATCGCGTTGACCGCCACCGACTTGCCCGAGCCGGTGGTGCCGGCGACCAGCAGGTGCGGCATGCGCGCGAGGTCGGCCACCGTCGGGCGGCCGGCGATGTCCTTGCCCAGCGCCAGGGTGAGCGGACTGGTCGACTTGTCGTATTCCTTCGAGCGCAGCAGTTCGCTGAGGAAGATCATCTCGCGCTTGGTGTTCGGCGTTTCCAGGCCGATCACCGACTTGCCCGGGATCACGTCGACCACGCGCACCGACTTCACGCTGAGGCCGCGGGCGATGTCCTTGTCCAGCGAACTGATCGAGCTGACCTTGATGCCGGGCGCGGGCTCGATCTCGAAGCGGGTGATCACCGGCCCCGGATAGGCGCCGACGACCTGCGCGTCGATCCGGAAGTCCTTGAGCTTGAACTCGATCTGCCGCGACAGCGTCTCCAGCGTCTCCTCGTCGTAGCCCTTGGGCTGCGGCTTGGGGTCGTCCAGCAGCGACAGCGGCGGCAGGCCGCTGGCGTCGGCGACGTGGAACAGCGGGATCTGCTGCTCGCGCTTGGCGCGTTCGCTCTTCTCGACCACCGGCGCCGGCGGCGGCTCGATCTTCACCGGCTCGCGCTTGGCGCGCTTCTCGGTCTCGACCTTGCGGACCTCCTCGCGCTCCTCGCGCATCGCGCGCGCGGCCTGCCATTCGCTGGCCTGCAGGGTGGATTTGCGGAACAGCGGCGGCAGCTTCATCGCCAGCGCGCCGATCCGGTCCATCACCGCCAGCCACGACAGGCCGGTGGCGAGGGTGACCGAGATCAGCAGCAGCGCGATCAGGAACAGGTTGCCGCCGACCATGCCGAAGCCGCGCAGCAGCGAGTCGCCGACCAGCTTGCCGAGGATGCCGCCGGCGCCGGCCGAGAAGTCCTCGACCGCGCCGATCTTCAGCGTCAGCAGGCCGGTGGTCGCGACCACGAAGCCGACGATGCCGACCAGCCGCAGCGCCGGACCGAGGTCGGCGTCGCCGTCCCCGTCCGCGTCCATCCCGAACAGCGCGATCCAGGCGATCGCGCCGAGGATCAGCGGCAGCACGAAGGCCACGTAACCGCACAGGTACAGCAGCACGTCCGCCAGCCACGCCCCGATCCGGCCGCCGGCGTTCTCCAGCGGCGCGGTCACGCTGCCCGAATGCGACCAGCCCGGGTCCTGCGGCGAGAAGGTGAACAGACAGACCAGCAGATACAGCAGGAACGGCGCGATCATGATCAGCGCGATGTCGCGCACCAGACGCTGGCGGGCGGGACTCATCTTCACCGCCTCGGCGGTGGCCGGGCGCCTGGATTTGACGTTGCGATTCGGGAGTTCACGCGCCACTGTCGGCAGTACCTGAAGAATCCATTGCAGATATTTGATCTTACAGGGAAAAGCCGGCGCTTTGCATGCGTCCGGCCACCTCTGCTGCGGGGGCGGGACCGAACGGCGATGCGCACCCGCACGCCCGTTCTGGCCCCGAGGGATGTTAATGCATCGGCTTCGCCGCGGTGGCGGCCCGGCCCCGGCCGGCGCCGGGAGACGATGCCGTATCCTGTCGCCCCGTTCCGCCAGCCAGCGTCATGCGCCTCAACAAGCACATCAGCGACACCGGATTCTGTTCCCGCCGCGAGGCCGACCGCCTGATCGGCGAAGGCCGGGTCACGGTGAACGGCGTCCGCGCGCGCATCGGGGCGGAGCTCGGCGAGGGCGACGAGGTCCGGATCGACGGCGAGGCGCTGCGCGCCCGCACCGCCGCCAAGGGCCAGCGCCGGCACGTCTACATCGTCCTCAACAAGCCGGTCGGCGTGACCTGCACCACCGAGGAGCACGTCAAGGGCAACATCGTCGACTTCGTCGGCCACGAGCAGCGGATCTTCCCGATCGGCCGCCTCGACAAAGACTCCGAGGGCATGATCCTGCTGACCAGCAACGGCGACATCGTCAACGCGATCCTGCGCGCCGAGAACAAGCTGGAGAAGGAGTACCTGGTCGCGGTGAACCACCGGGTCACCGACGAATTCCTGCGCGGCATGAGCCGCGGGGTGCCGATCCACGGCCAGACGACCCTGCCCTGCAAGACCGGCAAGCTGGGGCCGTTCGGCTTCCGGATCGTGCTGACCCAGGGCCTCAACCGGCAGATCCGGCTGATGGCCGCCCACTTCGGCTATCGCGTGAAGCAGCTCGTGCGGGTGCGGATCGGCAGCCTCAAGCTCGGCCACCTCAAGCCCGGGAAGTGGCGCAACCTCACCGACGCCGAACTGCGCGCCCTGCTCCCGAACCACCAGGACTGGTGACCGCCGCTGGCGCGCCGCGATGCAGCGTTCCGCCCGCGGCGCACCCGGCCGGGTTGATCGGGCCTCCCTTGGCTACAATCCTCCCCTTGCCGCGGCGCCCCTGCCGGCGCCGCCCCCGCCCCCACGCGAGACGCCATGAGCACCCCCAAGCACTCCAAGCTGATCATCCTCGGTTCCGGCCCCGCCGGCTGGACCGCCGCCGTCTACGCCGCCCGCGCCAACCTCAAGCCGGTGGTCATCACCGGCCTGCAGATGGGCGGCCAGCTGATGACCACCACCGAGGTCGACAACTGGCCCGGCGACGCCCACGGCCTGATGGGCCCGGACCTGATGGCGCGGATGCAGGCGCACGCCGAACGCTTCGACACCGAGGTGGTGTTCGACCAGATCCACACCGCCGACCTGTCGCAGCGGCCGTTCCGGCTGAAGGGCGACAGCGGCGAGTACACCTGCGACGCGCTGATCGTCGCCACCGGCGCCACCGCCAAGTACCTCGGCCTGCCGTCCGAGGAGGCGTTCAAGGGTCGCGGCGTGTCCGCCTGCGCCACCTGCGACGGCTTCTTCTACAAGGACCAGGACGTGGCGGTGATCGGCGGCGGCAACACCGCGGTCGAGGAAGCGCTGTACCTGTCGAACATCGCCCGCAAGGTCTATCTCGTCCACCGCCGCGACACCCTGCGCGCCGAGAAGATCATGCAGGACAAGCTGTTCGCCAAGGTCCAGGCCGGCAAGATCGAGACCGTGTGGCACCACACCGTCGACGAAGTGCTGGGCGACGACAAGGGCGTCACCGGCGTGCGCCTGAAGTCGATGCTGGACGGCGCCACCCGCGACATCGCCATCCACGGCCTGTTCGTGGCCATCGGCCACACCCCGAACACCACGCTGTTCGAGGGCCAGTTGGCGATGAAGAACGGCTACCTCACCATCCAGACCGGCCTCGACGGCAACGCGACGCAGACCTCGATCGCGGGCGTGTTCGCCGCCGGCGACGTCGCCGACCAGGTCTACCGCCAGGCGATCACCTCCGCCGGCTTCGGCTGCATGGCCGCGCTGGACGCGGAGCGGTTCCTCGACAAGGGCGAGTGAGGCCTGCCCGCGGACGGTCCGGGTGGGCCGTCCCCGCGATCGCCGGGCGGCATTGACCGGACGGCGCTGACCGCGCGGCACTGACCGGGCTCCGGTCGTCCGCGGCGGACCGATGCGCGACGGCGGGTTCTCCGGCATCCTTGTCGCCGCCCCTTCCCACGGATCCCCGGTGCCATGTTGCGGACCAGCATGTTGCGGACCAGCACGGCGTTCGACGACATCGATTTCGCGCTGGTCCACGACTATCTGTCCCGCGAGTCCTACTGGGCCCGCGGGATCCCGGCGGAGACGCTGGCGCGCGCCCTGCGGCATTCGCTGTGCTGCAGCGGCTTCGCCGATGGCCGCCAGGTGGCCTTCGCCCGGGCGGTGACCGACGAGGCGACCTTCGCCTACCTCGCCGACGTGTTCGTCGTCGCCGATCAGCGCGGCCGCGGCCATGGTCGCGCGATCGTCGAGGCGCTGATGGCCGATCCACGCCTGCACGGCCTGCGCCGCTGGCACCTGGTCACTCGCGACATGCAGCCGCTGTACGCGAAACTGGGCTTCGAGCCGCTGTCGCAGCCGGAACGGCACATGCAGCGGCACGATCCGGACGTGTACCTGCGGTCGGTCCGCGACGCATAGCGTCCAGCTTTCGGCATCGCCATACTCGGCCGGGACAGGAGGGACCCATGCGCACCAACTACGTGCTGATCGACTACGAGAACGTCCAACCGAACAACCTGTCGTTGCTGGTGGGGGACCATTTCCGGATCAAGGTTTTCGTAGGCCAGTCACAGGCGTCCCTGCCCTTCGCGCTGGCGGCGGCGATGCAGACCTTCGGCGAGCGCGGCGAGTACGTGAAGATATCCGGACACGGCCGGGACGCGCTCGATTTCCACATCGCGTACTACATCGGGCGCATTTCGGCCACGGAGAAGGACACGTTCTTCCACATCATCTCGAAGGACACCGGCTTCGACCCGCTGATCACGCACCTGAAGGAGTCCGGCATCTTCGCGAAGCGTTCGGCATCGCTCGATGCGATCCCGATCCTGCGCAGCCTGAGCGAAGCCACGCGCGACGAGCAGGTCGATGCCGTCGTGCTGAAGCTCAAGGGGATGGAGAAAAACAAACCGCAACGCGACAGGACGCTGCGCGCGATGATCTCGGCCTGGTTCGGCAACAAGCTGGAGGAAAAGGACCTCGAACGCATCGTTGCAGGACTGTGCCAGCGCCGGATCGTGACCATCGAGGAAGGCAAGGTGCGCTACGCCTTGCCGACATAGGGACCGCCGGATGCACGTGATCGCCCTCGACAGCTTGTCCGAGCTGCCCGCCGCAGCGTGGGACGCCCTCCACGACGGCCGCAATCCGTTCGTCTCGCACGCCTTCCTCGCGGGGCTGGAAACCCACGGCTGCCTGCGCGAGGACTGGGGCTGGACGCCGCTGCACCTGACCCTGTGGGACGGCGAGGCGCTGGTGGCCGCGGCGCCGGGCTACGTGAAGACCAATTCGCACGGCGAGTTCGTGTTCGACCACGCCTGGGCGCGGGCCTATGCGCACCACGGGCAGGACTACTACCCGAAGTGGCTGTGCGCCGTGCCCTACTCGCCGGTGACCGGGCCGCGGCTGCTCGCGCGCGACCCGGACGCGCGCGCGGGGCTGGTGCGCGCGATGCCCGCGCTCGCGCGCGAGGCGGGCTGCTCGTCCGCGCACGTGAACTTCCATGCCGACGCCGACGGGGCCGCGTTCGCCGCGGAAGCGCCGGGCGACGGTTGGCTGTCGCGGATCGACCTGCAGTACCACTGGCGCAACGACGCCGGCTGGACGGATTTCGACGGTTTCCTCGCCGCGATGGACCACAAGCACCGCAAGAACATCCGCCAGGAGCGGGCGAAGGTCGCGCGCGCCGGCGTGCGCTTCCGCATCGTCCACGGCGACGAGGCGAGCGAGGCCGACCTGGCGGCCATGCACGGGTTCTACGTGCGCACCTTCGACGACTACGGCAACGCGCCGGCGCTGACCCTGCCGTTCTTCCGCCACCTGGCGCAGGCGCTGCCGCGCGGGCTGGTCCTGTTCCTCGCGGAACTCGACGGCGCGCCGGTCGCGGGCGCGTTCTGCCTGCGCGGCGGCGACACCCTGTACGGCCGCTACTGGGGCGCCTCGCGCACCCTGCCCGGCCTGCATTTCGAGACCTGCTACTACCAGGGCATCGACTACTGCCTGCGCGAGGGGCTGACCCGGTTCGAGCCCGGCGCGCAGGGCGAGCACAAGATCGACCGCGGTTTCCTGCCGAGCATCGTGCGCAGCCGGCACTGGATCGCCGAGGCCGGCTTCGCCGACGCCCTCGCCCGCTGGTGCGACGAGGAGGCCGAGGCGACCCGGCGCTGGGCGGCGGAACTGGCGAACCATTCGCCGTTCCGCAGGCCGGCCCCGACACCGGCCCCACCACCGGCCGCGACGCCGTGAGCCTGCGCCTGGCCTGGCTCCCGGCCGATCCGGCCGCACCGTTCCCGCCGCCGGCGACCGCGCTGGAGGACCCGAACGGTTTGCTCGCCGCCGGCGGCGACCTGCATCCGCTGCGACTGCTCAACGCCTACCGGCAGGGCATCTTCCCCTGGTTCTCCGAGGGCGAACCGATCCTGTGGTGGTCGCCCGCCCCGCGCGCGGTGTTCCGCACCGACGGCCTGCACCTGTCGCGGCGCGACCGGCGCACGCTGCGCGGTTCGGGCTGGATCGCGCGCGCCGACACCGCGTTCGCCGAGGTCGTCCGCGCCTGCGCCGGCACGCCCCGACGCGGCCAGGACGGGACCTGGATCACCGCCGGCATGCAGGCGGCGTACTGCGAACTGCACCGGCTCGGGCACGCCCACAGCGTCGAGGTCTTCGCCCCCGACGGACGACTGGCCGGCGCGATCTACGGCGTCGCGATCGGCCGGATGTTCTTCGGCGAGAGCATGGTCAGCCTGGTGTCCGGAGGCTCGAAGGCCGCGCTGGCCGCCCTCGCCCACCGCCTCGCGACGTGGGGCTGGCCGCTGATCGACGCGCAGGTCGAGCATCCGCACCTGGCGCGGCTCGGGGCCGAAGCCTGGCCGCGGGACCGCTTCCTGGCGGCGATCGCCACGCTGACCGCCGCGCCGGGACGGATCGGCGCGTGGACCGGCGCTTTCGGTGCGATGCCGGCGTCCGAGTTCGCCTGAGTCTCCGGCGTTTTGCGCGAACCGCCCGTTCGTGGCAGAATACGCGGCTTCGTCGGGCCATTCGCCCGGCCTCACCACGATGCAGGGCGCATGGCGAAAGACGACGTCATCGAATTCGAAGGGACCGTTTCCGAAACGCTCCCGAACACCATGTTCCGAGTGAAGCTCGAGAACGGGCACGAAATCATTGCCCACATCTCGGGCCGGATGCGCAAGAACTACATCCGCATCCTCACCGGCGACAAGGTCAAGGTCGAGATGACCCCCTACGACCTGACCAAGGGTCGCATCACGTATCGCATGAAGTGATGCCTGCAACCAATTGAAAACAAAGGCGGCCAATGGCCGCCTTTGTCGTTTCGGGATCAAGCTCCCCGGCGCGGCGACGGCCTCACTCGACCGTCGCCGGCAGCAGCTTCTCCGGCTCGGCCTGGGCCTCGACCACCAGTTCGTCGTCGCGCACGTCGATCGACACCCGGCCGCCGTTCATCAGCTTGCCGAACAGCAGTTCGTCCGCCAGCGGCCGCTTGATCCGGTCCTGGATGACCCGGGCCATCGGCCGCGCGCCCATCAGCGGGTCGAAGCCGTGCTCGGCCAGCCAGTCGCGGGCCGCCGGGGTGGCCGACAGCGACACGTCCTTCTCGTGCAGCAGGGATTCCAGCTCGATCAGGAACTTGTCCACGACCCGGAGGATGTGGTCGAAGCCCAGCGCCTGGAACTGCACCACCGCATCGAGGCGGTTGCGGAATTCCGGGCTGAAGCTGCGGCGGATGATCTCCATCGCGTCGGTGCTGTGGTCCTGCTTGGTGAAGCCGATCGACCGCCGCGCCGCCTGCACCGCGCCGGCGTTGGTGGTCATCACCAGGACCACGTTGCGGAAATTCGCCTCGCGGCCGTTGGTGTCGGTCAGGATCCCGCGGTCCATCACCTGCAGCAGGATGTTGAAGATGTCCGGATGGGCCTTCTCGACCTCGTCCAGCAGCAGCACGCAGTGCGGCGTCTTGACGATCTTCTCGGTCAGCAGGCCGCCCTGGTCGAAGCCGACGTAGCCCGGGGGCGCGCCGATCAGGCGGCTCACCGAATGCGGCTCCATGTACTCGCTCATGTCGAACCGGACCAGTTCGATCCCGAGCTGCAGCGCGAGCTGGCGGGTGACCTCGGTCTTGCCGACGCCGGTCGGGCCGGCGAACAGGAAGCTGCCGATCGGCTTGTCCGGGTTCGCCAGTCCCGAGCGCGCGAGCTTGATCGCCGCGGTCAGGGTGTCGATCGCCGGATCCTGGCCGAAGATCACCATCTTCAGGTTGCGCTCGAGGTGCTGCAGCACGTCCTTGTCGGACGCGCTGACCTGCTTGGGCGGGATCCGCGCCATCTTGGCGATGATCAGCTCGACCTCCTCGACGTCGATCCGCTGCTTGCGGGACTCCGGCGCCAGCAGCTGCTGGCGCGCGCCGGCCTCGTCCATCACGTCGATGGCCTTGTCCGGCAGCAGGCGGTCGTTGAGGTGCTTGACCGACAGGTCGACCGCCGCCTGGATGGCGTCGTCGGCGTAGGTCACGTTGTGGTGCGCCTCGTAGCGCGGCCGCAGGCCGCGCAGGATCTCCACCGCTTCGCCGACGGTCGGCTCGACCACGTCGATCTTCTGGAAGCGGCGGGCCAGCGCCCGGTCCTTCTCGAAGATGCCGCGGTATTCCTGGAACGTCGTCGAACCGATGCAGCGCAGGTCGCCCGACGCCAGCGCCGGCTTGATCAGGTTGCTGGCGTCCATGGTGCCGCCGCTGGCCGAGCCCGCGCCGATGATGGTGTGGATCTCGTCGACGAACAGGACCGCGTGCGGGATCTTCTTCAGCGCGGCCAGCACCGACTTCAGGCGCTTCTCGAAGTCGCCGCGGTACTTGGTGCCGGCGACCAGCGCGCCGAGGTCCAGCGAATAGATGGTCGCGTCGGCGAGCACGTCCGGCACTTCGCCGTCGACGATGCGGCGCGCCAGGCCTTCGGCCAGCGCGGTCTTGCCGACGCCGGCCTCGCCGACGTAGAGCGGGTTGTTCTTGCGCCGGCGGCACAGCACCTGGATGGTGCGCTCGATCTCCTCGGCGCGGCCGACCAGCGGGTCGATCCGGCCTTCGCGGGCCATCTGGTTGAGGTTGGTCGCGAATTCGCCCAGCGGATCGTTGCGGCCTTCGCCGCCCTCGCCCGCCTCACCGCCCTGTTCGCCCGCCTCGGGCGCCGGCTGCGACGGCAGGTCGCCGGCCTTGGTAATGCCGTGGGACAGGAAATTGACGACGTCCAGCCGGGTCACGCCCTGCTGGTTGAGGTAGTAGACGGCGTAGGAATCCTTTTCGCCGAAGATCGCGACCAGGACGTTGGCGCCGGCGACCTCGGTCTTGCCCGAGGACTGGACGTGGTAGACCGCCCGCTGCAGCACGCGCTGGAAGCCCAGGGTGGCCTGGGTGTCGCGCGCGTCGCCCTCGGGCAGGGTCGAGACGGACGTCGAGATCGCGTGCTCCAGGTCGGCGCGCAGGCGCTGGAAATCCACGCCGCAGGCCTTGAGCACGCCCTCGGCGGAAGGATTGTCGATGAGCGCCAGCAACAGGTGCTCGACGGTCATGTACTCGTGCCGCGCCTCGCGGGCGTGCTTGTAGCACTGGCCGATGGCGAATTCGAGATCTTTGCTGAACATGGTCGCTGCCGCCCTCCGAGAAGTTCTGCCGTTCGAGTCCGGAACCGACGTCCCGCGGCAGCGGTGGGTCGAATCTGGACACGGGAATCAGAATGGGTCGCCCCACCCTGACGCGAAATACCGGGGATCCGGAACACTGCGTCGTGCCGGAACGCCGCAATCGCGGCGTTCCCGTCCATGCGTCACGACAATGAGCCGTCGTGTGCCCGGATGCAAGCATGCAAGTTCCGCGCCAGAAGGCGCGATCGATCGATACCGCGTCGGCCGGAGTTGGGGCCTGGGTCAGGCCTTTTCCATGGTGCACAGCAGCGGATGCTGGTTCATCCGTGCGAATTCGTTCACCTGGGCGACCTTGGACTCGGCGATCTCGCGGGTGAACACCCCGCAGACGCCGCGGCCGCGGGTGTGGACGTGGAGCATGACCTGGGTCGCCTTCTCCAGCGGCATGGAGAAGAAACGCGTCAGCACTTCCACCACGAAGTCCATCGGGGTGTAGTCGTCGTTCAACAGCAGGACCGAGTACAGCGGCGGTCGCGCCAGCTCGGGCTTGCTGGCCTCGACGGCGACGCCATGCCCGTGATCGGATTCGTGTTCTGGATGGCCGGCCATCCGCGAATTATACGGCGCACGGTACGTGCCCGACGACGGGCATGGCGCGGGGCCGGACGATCGCGACGCGGACGGGCGGATCGACTCGGCGCCGGTCGACTCGCGGCGCGCCGGGGCCGCCCCCGCCCCGGGCCGGGCATCCCGCGACCGGCGCCGCGCCGCGCCATCGCATCGATCGACGGCGACGCCGCGTCCGGCGCAGGCGATGCGGGCATGTCGCCCGACGGCGGTGCGCGATCGTGCGATCCACCGGCAAGCGATCCGCCGGCGCGCGATCGCCGGTCGATCCGGCCGTCGTGGCTCGTGCGGGCGGACGCGCGCGGGGCGCCACCCCCGCATCTGCGGGGGGCCGGAAGGCCGCCGGACCGTGGACGACGGTCCGGCGGTCGGGACACAATGCCGACCGCAGACGGCCGTCCCGGCCGTCCTCTCAAAGGGGAATCGTTCATGTCGCTGGTTCGTACCTCGGTCATCGCCTCCACGCTGTTCGCCGCCGCGCTCGCGCTGGCGCCCGCCGCCCACGCCGAGGACGCCTCGGTGAAGTCCCGGCTCGATGCCCAGGGCATCAAGTATTCGGTCGACGACGACGGCGACTTCAAGGTCACCTACAACTACAGCAAGGAAGGCCGGACCCAGCTGGTGTTCGTCAGCGGCGGCACCGAAAGCGTCGGCGGCTACAGCATCCGCGAGGTCTTCGCGCCGGCGGCGCGGATCGAGAAGGACGGCATCAACGGCGCCAAGGCGCTGGAACTGCTCGGCGAGAGCCGCAAGAACAAGCTGGGGAGCTGGGAGATCGGCGGCGACGTGCTGTATTTCGTGATCAAGCTGCCCGACTCGATCAACGCCGCCCAGCTCGAGGCCGCGATGGACATCGCCGCCGAGACCGCGGACGACATGGAGATCAAGTTCAGCGGCGACCGCGACGACCTCTGAGGTCGATCGAAGGCCGATGACCTATCGCGAAGGCCGTTTCTGGCAGCCGGACGTGACCGTGGCCACCGTGGTGGTGGCCGACGGTCGCCTGCTGTGCGTCGAGGAACGGGTCAACGGCCGCCTGGTGCTCAACCAGCCGGCCGGCCATCTCGAACCCGACGAAAGCCTGCAGGACGCGGCCCTGCGCGAGACCCGCGAGGAAACCGGCTGGGACGTGCGCCTGACCGGCTTCCTCGGCGCCTACCAGTGGAAGGCGCCGGAGACCGGCCGCCACTACCTCCGCTTCGGCTTCGCCGCCGAACCCGACCGGCACGACCCAGCGCGGCCGCTCGACGACGGCATCGTCCGCGCGCTGTGGATGACGCCGGAGGAGCTGCTCGACGCCCGCGACCGGCATCGCAGCCCGCTGGTCTGGCAGGTGGTCGCCGACCACCTCGCCGGCCACCGTTTCCCGCTGTCGCTGCTGCGACACCCCGTCTGAGCGGGCGCATGGCCGCCCCGCGGATCATCGTCGGCATGTCCGGCGGCGTCGATTCCTCGGTCGCCGCGCTGGTCCTGCGCGACGCAGCGCTGGCCGGCGGACCCGCCGTCGCCGGCCTGTTCATGACCAACTGGGCCGACGACGGCAGCGGCGACTGCCGCGCCGAAGACGACCGCCGCGACGCGGTCGCGGTCTGCGGCCGGCTCGGCCTGCCGATCCACTTCCGCGATTTCTCGAAGGAATACTGGGCCGGCGTGTTCGAGCATTTCCTGGCCGAATACGCTGCCGGGCGCACGCCCAACCCGGACGTGCTGTGCAACCGCGAGATCAAGTTCAAGCATTTCCTCGACGCCGCCCGCGAACTGGGCGCCGACGCGATCGCCACCGGGCACTACGCGCGGGTCGATGCGCACGACGGTGCCTGGCGGCTGCTGCGCGCCGTGGACCGGAGCAAGGACCAGAGCTACTTCCTGCACCAGCTCGGGCAGTCGCAACTGGCGGCGACCCGGTTCCCGCTGGGCGGGCTGATCAAGACCGAGGTGCGCTACATGGCCGCCGACGCCGGGCTGCCGACCGCGGCGAAGAAGGACTCGACCGGCATCTGCTTCATCGGCGAGCGCGACTTCCGCAGCTTCCTGTCGCAGTACCTGCCGGCCAGGCCCGGGCCGATGGTCACGCCGGACGGCCGCCGCATCGGCGAACACCCGGGCGTGTTCTATTTCACGCTCGGCCAGCGCGAGGGGCTGCACATCGGCGGCGTGAAGGGCTTCGCCGCCGCGCCGTGGTTCGTGGTCGGCAAGCGGGTGGCGGACAACACCCTCATCGTCGACCAGGGCAGCGATTCGCCGTACCTGTTCTCGCGCCGGCTGTGGACCGAGCCCGCGCACTGGATCGCCGGCGCGCCGCCGGCGCGGGCGTTCGCCTGCACCGCGCAGACGCGCTACCGCCAGCGCGACGAAGCCTGCACGGTCGAGGTCCGCGACGACGGCACGCTGGCGGTGGGCTTCGCCGACCCGCAGCGCGCGGTCACGCCCGGGCAGTCGCTGGTGCTCTACGACGGCGAGGTCTGCCTCGGCGGCGCGGTGATCGCCGCCACCGATGCGCCGCTGGAGGATGCGGCGTCCGCCCACGCCTGACCGCAGCGCGCTTCCCGGCTATCCTGTCGGGATGACGACACCGGATCTCCGTTCCCGCACGCTGGCCCTCGCCGGCCTGCTCCAGTCCCTCAAACTCGTGCGCCAGATCGCCGACACCGGCCATGCCGACGCCGACGGCGAGCGCGCCATGCTCGACAGCGTGTTCCGGATCGACGCGGAGACCGCCGATGCGGTCTACGGCGGCGCACCGGCGCTGCGCAACGGGCTGAAGCTCCTGCACGCGCAACTGACCGATCGCGGGGGCGACGAGTCGCTGTCGCGGCTCGGCCTGTCGGTCCTGCGGATCGAACGCGGCTTCGTCGCCGACCAGGCGATGGCCCGCCGCATCGGCGACGCCCTGCGCGACCTGCAGGCGACGGCCGAGCGCCAGGGCAGCCTGCACCCGGACGTCATCGGCCGCCTCGGGCGGCTCTACGCCGACACCATCAGCCACCTGCAGCCCAAGGTCATCGTCCACGGCAACCCGCACTACCTGCAGCAGCCGGACGTCGTCGCCGAGATCCGCGCGCTGCTGCTCTCGGCGCTGCGCTCCGCGGTGCTCTGGCGGCAGATGGGCGGCAGCTACTGGGATTTCGTGTTCCGGCGCCGGGCGATGGCGCGGATGGCGGAAGACGAACTGGGCTGAAGCCGGGGCCGGAACGGTCGCTGTTATCCTGCGGACGCCGTCGGCCGTCATCGCATCGGTACGGCGGCTTCCCATCCGCGAAAAGGAATCGCCCATGCACACGTTCCCGTTCCGCAAGCTGCTCCCGGTGTTCGCCGCGCTGCTGCTCACGACCGTTTCCGCGCAGGCCTACGGCCCCGAGGAGTCGGTGTCGGTCACCAGCCACTACGACGCGAACGGAGCGCTCGTCGGCGTCGAAGCCTACGGCCCCTGCGGTTTCCCGCTGTACGGCTCGACCGGCGCCTACAGCACCCAGCGCGTGATCAGTTGCGGCGAGATCGACGAGGTCGAACTGCCCTTCTGAGCGTCATCGCCTCCATTTCGAAACAGGAAGCCCGGCGTTCGCCGGGCTTTTCTGTTCCGATAGAGCGGCGTCAGCCCGCCGGGACCCGCGTCGGAGGTATCAGCGGCCTGAAGGCCGCTCTACCGAGCCGTCGGATCAGGCCGCGACCGTGTCCGCCACGTCCTTGTAGTCGGCGATCCGGTCGAAGTTCATGTAGCGGTAGATCTCCGCGCCCTTCTCGTTGATCACGCCGATGTCGGCCATGTACTCGGCCTTGGTCGGGATGCGGCCCAGGCGCGAGCAGATCGCCGCCAGCTCGGCGGAACCGAGGTAGACGTTCGAGTTCTTGCCCAGGCGGTTCGGGAAGTTGCGGGTCGAGGTCGAAAACACGGTCGCGCCCTCGCGCACCTGCGCCTGGTTGCCCATGCACAGCGAGCAGCCCGGCATTTCCATGCGCGCGCCGGCCGTGCCGAAGGTGCCGTAGTGGCCTTCCTTGGTCAGCTCGGACGCGTCCATCTTGGTCGGCGGCGCGACCCACAGGCGGGTCGGGATGTCGCGCTTGCCTTCCAGCAGCTTCGCCGCGGCGCGGAAATGGCCGATGTTGGTCATGCACGAGCCGATGAACACCTCGTCGATCACCGCGCCGGAGACTTCCGACAGGGTCTTCACGTCGTCCGGGTCGTTCGGGCAGGCCACGATCGGCTCGTGGACGTCGGCCAGGTCGATCTCGATCACCGCGGCGTATTCGGCGTCGGCGTCGGGTTCGAGCAGCTGCGGGTCGGCGAGCCACGCCTCCATCTTGGCGATGCGACGGGCCAGCGAGCGCGCGTCCTGGTAGCCCTCGGCGATCATCCACTTCAGCAGGGTGATGTTGCTGGTGAGGTATTCGATGATCGGGGCCTTGTCCAGGCGCACGGTGCAACCGGCGGCGGAGCGCTCGGCCGAGGCGTCGGACAGCTCGAACGCCTGTTCCACCTTGAGGTCCGGCAGGCCTTCGATCTCGAGGATGCGGCCGGAGAAGATGTTCTTCTTGCCCTGCTTGGCGACGGTCAGCAGACCCTGCTTGATCGCGTACAGCGGGATCGCGTTGACCAGGTCGCGCAGGGTCACGCCCGGCTGCATCTCGCCCTTGAAGCGGACCAGCACCGATTCGGGCATGTCCAGTGGCATCACGCCGGTGGCGGCGGCGAAGGCGACGAGGCCGGAGCCGGCCGGGAAGCTGATGCCGACCGGGAAGCGGGTGTGCGAGTCGCCGCCGGTGCCGACGGTGTCGGGCAGCAGCATGCGGTTGAGCCAGGAGTGGATCACGCCGTCGCCCGGGCGCAGCGAAACGCCGCCGCGGGTCGAGATGAATTCCGGCAGCGTGTGGTGGGTCTTCACGTCGACCGGCTTGGGATAGGCCGCGGTGTGGCAGAACGACTGCATCACCAGGTCGGCGGAGAAGCCGAGGCAGGCCAGGTCCTTCAGCTCGTCGCGGGTCATCGGGCCGGTGGTATCCTGCGAGCCGACCGAGGTCATCTTCGGTTCGCAGTAGGCGCCCGGACGGATGCCCTTCCCTTCCGGCAGGCCGCAGGCGCGGCCGACCATCTTCTGCGCCAGCGAGAAGCCCTTGCCGCTGTCGGCGGGCTGCTGCGGCAGCCGGAACAGGGTCGACGGCGCCAGGCCCAGCGCCTCGCGCGCCTTCCCGGTCAGGCCGCGGCCGATGATCAGCGGGATGCGGCCGCCGGCGCGCACTTCGTCCAGCAGCACGTCGGACTTCAGCACGCTCTCGGCGATCTGGCGGCCGTCCTTGAACGCGGTGACCTTGCCGCTGGCGTGGTCGATCTTCAGTTCGACCACGTCGCCCATGTGCATGTCGGCGACGTCGATCTCCAGCGGCAGCGCGCCGGCGTCTTCCATCGTGTTGTAGAAGATCGGGGCGATCTTCGAGCCCAGGCAGACGCCGCCGAAACGCTTGTTCGGGATGAACGGGATGTCCTCGCCGGTCCACCACAGCACCGAGTTGGTCGCGGACTTGCGGCTGGAGCCGGTGCCGACCACGTCGCCGACGTAGGCGACCAGGTGGCCCTTGGCCTTGAGGTCGAGGATCTGCTGGATCGGGCCGCGCTTGCCGTCTTCCTCCGGCACGAACGGCGCGGCCTCGCGCTTGTTCTTGAGCATCGCCAGCGCGTGCATCGGGATGTCCGGGCGCGTGGTCGCGTCGGGCGCGGGCGAGAGGTCGTCGGTGTTGGTCTCGCCGGGCACCTTGAACACGGTGATGGTCAGCGACGACGGCACTTCCGGCCGGCTGGTGAACCATTCGGCGTCGGCCCAGCTCTGCAGCACGGCCTTGGCGTTGGCGTTGCCGGCCTTGGCCTTCTCTTCCACGTCATGGAAGGCGTCGAACATCAGCAGGGTGTGCTTGAGCGCGTTGGCGGCGATGGCGCCGACCTCGGCGTCGTCCAGCAGCTCGATCAGCGGATGGATGTTGTAGCCGCCGAGCATGGTGCCGAGCAGCTCGGTGGCGCGCGCGCGGTCGATCAGCGGGCAGGCTTCCTTGCCGAAGGCGACGGCGGCGAGATAGGACGCCTTGACCTTGGCGGCGTCGTCGACGCCGGCCGGCACCCGGTTTTCGATCAGATCGACCAGGAAGCTTTCCTCGCCGGCCGGCGGGGCCTTCAGCAGTTCGATGACCTCGGCGGTCTGCTGCGCGGTCAGCGGCAGCGGCGGGATGCCGAGCGCGGCGCGTTCGGCGACATGTTGGCGGTAGGCGGCGAGCATGCGGGGACTCCTGGGAAAGCGGACGTGGGAATGTCGGGAATGTCGGGGAATGACGGACTCAGGCGGCGGGCACCACCAGCTTGAGCCCCTTGAAGTAGTCGCGGAAGAATCGGTCGTCGCGGGTGATCAGTCCATTGCACTGTAGTAGCGCATGGGCGCCGATCAGGAAGTCGGCGGTGGCGCGCGCGGGGGCGGCGCCGCCGGCGACGCTGCGCTGGCGATGCCGGCGCTGCATCTCGCCGGCGCGCAGGGCGGACTTGGCCTCGACCGGGCTGAAGCGGATGCTCATCTCCTCCAGCACCGACAGGGCCTCGGCGCCGTCGCGCAGGGTGGCGCAGACCTCGGCCAGCGCGACCTCGCAGACCACCACCGGGCCGGCGCTGAGGCACTGGCGCAGGCAGGCTTCGGCGGCGTCGGCATGCGGCCCGTCGGTGAGCAGGTCGATCAGCACCGGGGCGTCGACGGCGATCATTCGGCGGGCGCCTCGTCGGCGACGTCGCCGCGCACCGCGCGGACCGCGGCGTCGGCGCTGTCGAAGCCGTCCAGCCGGAAGCGGCCGCGGGCGCGGGACACGGCGTCGTCCACGGACTTGCGCAGCACGATCCGGCTGCCTTCCAGCTCGACCTTGAGCACGCTGCCCTTGGTCAGGCCCAGCGCGTCGCGGACCGCCTTGGGCAGGGTGATCTGGCCGCGTTCGGCGACGGTGGCTTCCATCGGCGGCTCCCGGCTGAAGTATGCCGATATCTTACATACTTTTCCTTGCATACTCCACGGGCGGTCGTGCAACACGCCGTCCGCTCGGGATGTCCTGCGGTCGTCGCCGCGACGGGGGATAATCGCCCCATCCCCCACCCGGAGCCCGCCATGACCGATTCCTTCGGCACCCGCAGCCATCTGGAGGTCGGCGGCCGCCGGCTCGCCTATTTCAGCCTGCCGGCCCTGGAACGCCGCTTCGGCCCGCTCGACCGCCTGCCCTACTCGCTGAAGATCCTGCTGGAGAACCTGCTCCGCCACGAGGACGGGACCAGCGTGCTGCCGGCGCACATCGAGGCGGTGGCGACCTGGGACCCGGCGAAGGAACCCGACACCGAGATCGCGTTCATGCCCGCCCGCGTGGTGCTGCAGGACTTCACCGGCGTGCCCTGCGTGGTCGACCTGGCGGCGATGCGCGACGCGATGGTCGCCCTCGGCGGCGACCCGAAGCGGATCAATCCACAGATCCCGTCGGAACTGGTGATCGACCACTCGGTCCAGGTCGACGTCTACGGCAAGGCCGACGCGCTGGACCTCAACGGCCGCATCGAATTCGAGCGCAACCGCGAGCGCTACGGCTTCCTGCGCTGGGGCCAGAAGGCGTTCGACGACTTCAAGGTGGTGCCGCCGAACACCGGCATCGTCCACCAGGTGAACCTCGAGCATCTCGCCCGGGTGGTGATGGCGCGCGATCTCGACGGCGAGGCCACCGCCTTCCCCGACACAGTGTTCGGCACCGACAGCCACACCACCATGATCAACGGCATCGGCGTGCTCGGCTGGGGCGTGGGCGGGATCGAGGCGGAGGCGGCGATGCTCGGCCAGCCCTCGTCGATGCTGATCCCGCAGGTCGTCGGCTTCCGCCTCACCGGCCGGCTGCCCGAGGGCAGCACCGCGACCGACCTGGTGCTCACCGTCACCCAGATGCTGCGCAAGCACGGCGTGGTCGGCAAGTTCGTCGAATTCTTCGGCGACGGCCTGCAGCACCTGCCGCTGGCCGATCGCGCGACCATCGCCAACATGGCACCCGAATACGGCGCGACCTGCGGCATCTTCCCGATCGACGCCGAGTCGCTGAACTACCTGCGCCTGTCGGGGCGCGACGCCGACCAGATCGCGCTGGTCGAGGCCTACGCCAAGGCCCAGGGCCTGTGGCACGCGCCCGACAGCCCGCACCCGCAGTTCTCCTCGACCCTGGCCCTGGACCTCGGCGACGTGCGGCCCTCGCTGGCCGGCCCCAAGCGCCCGCAGGACCGGGTGCTGCTGGAAGGCGTCCAGGCGGACTACCGCGCCCAGCTCGGCGGGCTCACCGCCTCGCGCACGGCGAAACGACCGTCGGCCGAAGCGGTGTCGGATTTCGTCGAGGAAGGCGGCGGACAGCCGCAATCGGCGCACCTCGCGGCCAGCCCGCGCATCCGCGTGCGCCTGCAGGACCGCGACTGCGAGCTGACCGACGGCTCGGTGGTGATCGCGGCGATCACCTCCTGCACCAACACCTCCAACCCGGCGGTGATGCTCGGCGCGGGCCTGCTCGCCCGCAACGCCGTCGCCCGCGGCCTGAAGCCGGCGCCGTGGGTGAAGACCTCGCTGGGCCCGGGCTCGCGCGTGGTCACCGACTACCTGCACAAGGCCGGCGTGCTGGACGATCTCGAAGCCCTCGGCTTCTACGTCGTCGGCTACGGCTGCACCACCTGCATCGGCAACTCCGGCCCGCTGCCGGACGCGGTGTCGAAGGCGATCGCCGAGGGCGAACTGGTCGTGGCGTCGGTGCTCTCGGGCAACCGCAATTTCGAGGGCCGCGTGCATCCCGAGGTGAAGATGAACTACCTCGCCTCGCCGCCGCTGGTCGTGGCCTACGCCCTCGCCGGCACCGTCGACATCGACCTCACCCGGGAACCGCTCGGCACCGACGGCGACGGCCGGCCGGTGTTCCTGCGCGACCTGTGGCCGAGCGCGAAGGAGATCGGCGACCTGATCGCGGCGACCCTGGGCCCGGAGATGTTCGCCCGCAACTACGCCGACGTGTTCGCCGGCGACAGCCGCTGGAACGCGATCGCGACCCCCGGCGGCGACGCCTACGCCTGGGACCCGGCCTCGACCTACATCAAGCATCCGCCCTACTTCACCGGCATGACCCTGTCGATCGGACGGATCGAGGACGTCCACGGCGCCCGCGTCCTCGGCCTGTTCGGCGACTCGATCACCACCGACCACATCTCGCCGGCCGGCAGCATCAAGCCGAGCTCGCCGGCGGGGCTGTTCCTGCAGTCGCGCGGCGTGCAGCCGGCCGATTTCAACAGCTACGGCTCGCGCCGCGGCAACGACGACGTGATGGTCCGCGGCACCTTCGCCAACATCCGGATCAAGAACCTGATGCTGGGCGGCGAGGAAGGCGGCAACACCCTGCACTACACCGCCGCCGGGCGCGCACCCGTCGGGAGCACGGCCGCCGAAAAAATGCCGATCTACGACGCGGCCATGCGCTACAAGGCCGAGGGCGTGCCGCTGGTGGTGCTGGCCGGCAAGGAATACGGCACCGGCTCCAGCCGCGACTGGGCGGCGAAGGGCACCTACCTGCTCGGCGTCCGCGCGGTGATCGCCGAGAGCTTCGAGCGCATCCACCGCTCCAACCTGGTCGGCATGGGCGTGCTGCCGCTGCAGTTCGAGGACGGCCAGAACGCCGCCTCGCTGGGGCTGGACGGCTCCGAAGTGTTCGACATCACCGGCCTGGCCGACGGCGCCTCGCGCACCGCCGACGTGGTCGCCCGCCGGACCGACGGCAGCGAACGCCGGTTCCGGGTGCGGGTGCTGCTGCTGACCCCGAAGGAAGTCGAGTACTTCCGCCACGGCGGCATCCTGCACTACGTCCTCCGCCAGCTCGCGACCCTTTGAGGACGGTGTTTCCGGCGATGGGCGGAAGCCCGGCCCTCGCGCACGGCGCGAGGGCGCTCGCCGGCGCGCGAACCGGTGGTTCGCCAGCGCGCCGCCTCGCCCACCACGGCGGCATCCTGCACTACGTCCTCCGCCAGCTCGCGACCCTTTGAGGACGGCGTTTCCGGCGATGGGCGGAAGCCCGGCCCTCGCGCACGGCGCGAGGGCGCTCGCCGGCGCGCGAACCGGTGGTTCGCCAGCGCGCCGCCTCGCCCACCACGGCGGCATCCTGCACGACGTCCTCCGCCAGCTCGCGACCCTTTGAGGACGGCGTTTCCGGCAACGGGCGGAAGCCCGGCCCTCGCGCACGGCGCGAGGGCGCTCGCCGGCGCGCGAACCGGTGGCCCGGGGAGCGGCGACCGCCGGTCGACGATATTCCCCGGACGCCTCGCGACGGCCCATGGAAGACCGCGCCCCCGCGGCTTGCGGCCCCCCGGGGCCTATGCTCCAATCCGGAAGACCATCCAGAGCCGCACAGCGGCCGCATGCACAACTCCCGGGGAGGGAACTGAATGAATTCCGAGCGTCAGTGGCTTGCGAGCTACCCCGCGGGCGTAGCCGCCGAAGTCGATGTCGAAGCGTACGCGTCGATCGTCGCGGTCCTGCAGTCTTCCCTGGAGAAGTACCGGGACCGCGTCGCCTTCAGCAACTCGCCCAGCGGCAAGCCCATCCTCGGGCGTTCCATCACCTACGCCGAGGTCGATCTCTACAGCAAACAGTTCGCCGCCTACCTGCTCGGCGAGCTGAAGCTCAAGAAGGGCGACCGGGTCGCGGTGATGATGCCCAACTGCCTGCAGTATCCGATCGCCATCTTCGGCATCCTGCGCGCGGGCCTCACGGTGGTGAACGTCAATCCGATGTACACGCCGCGCGAGCTCAAGCACCAGCTCGTCGACTCCGGCGCCAGCGCGATCCTCGTGCTCGACAACTTCGGCCGCACCGTGCAGGAAGTCGTCGCCGACACCCCGGTCAAGCAGGTCATCACCACCGGCGTCGGCGACATGCTCGGCTTCCCGCGCGGCGCGATCGTCAACTTCGTCGTGAACAACGTGAAGAAGGCGGTGCCGGATTACGAGATTCCCGGGGCGATCCGCTTCAGGAACGCCCTCACCCTCGGCCAGATGCACGAACTGCCCGAAGTGCAGATCGCGGCCGGCGACATCGCCTTCCTGCAGTACACCGGCGGCACGACCGGCGTCGCCAAGGGCGCGATGCTGACCCACCGCAACCTCGTCGCGAACATGCAGCAGGCCGCGGCCTGGGTGGCCGGCATGACCCGGGAGGGCAGCGAGCTGATCATCACCGCGCTGCCGCTGTACCACATCTTCGCGCTGACCGCGAACTGCCTGGTGTTCATGAAACTGGGCGCGCGCAACCACCTCATCACCAACCCGCGCGACATGCCGGGCTTCGTGCGCGAGCTGTCGGGGATCCCGTTCACCGCCATCACCGGCGTCAACACGCTGTTCAACGGCCTGCTGAACACCCCCGGGTTCGACAAGATCGACTTCTCCCACCTCCGCCTGACCCTCGGCGGCGGCATGGCGGTCCAGCGCGCCGTCGCCGAACGCTGGAAGCAGATCACCGGCTGCACCCTGGTCGAGGCCTACGGCCTGACCGAGACCTCGCCGGCGGCCTGCATGAATCCGCTCGACCTGCCCGAATACAACGGCGCGATCGGCCTGCCGATCCCCTCGACCGACGCCTGCGTCATGGACGAGGAAGGCCGCCGCCTCGGCGTCGGCGAAGTCGGCGAGCTGTGCATCAAGGGGCCGCAGGTGATGAAGGGCTACTGGCAGCGCCCGGAGGAAACCGGCCAGGTGCTCGGCGCCGACGGCTGGCTGCACACCGGCGACATGGCGAAGATGGATGAAAACGGTTTCTTCTACATCGTCGACCGCAAGAAGGACATGATCCTGGTGTCCGGCTTCAACGTGTACCCGAACGAGATCGAGGACGTCATCGCGCTGATGCCCGGCGTGCTCGAAGTGGCCGCCGTCGGCGTGCCGGACGACAAGTCGGGCGAAGCGGTCAAGGTCGTGATCGTCAAGAAGGATCCCGCGCTGACCGCCGAGCAGGTGAAGGCGCACGCGCGCGAGAACCTGACCGGCTACAAGCAGCCCAGATACATCGAATTCCGGACCGAGCTGCCGAAAACGAACGTCGGCAAGATCCTGCGGCGCGAACTGCGCGAAAAACCAGAAAGCACTTGATTAGCGATGAGTTAGCGAAAACCGTCGCAATTCGCCAGAAAGACCGGGAAATATTCCCGGTCTTTTTTTTTGACTTTTGCTCAACTTGAAGTTTCACTGAATTCAGAGCATATAAGCGACACCCGGGCTACCACTTTCTCGCCGACATGCATCGGGCCGCCCGACCCACGCATGCCCTCTACCCTCAGGGGAATATTTCCATGACCAACGTCGAAAAGCTCCACATCGCCCCCCGTTACAACGCCCTCGCCGTCCGCGACGATGCCGAGCGCGCCGTCTACTGGTGCCGCATGCATGCCGACCTCGCCCATACGCCGGGCCGGGCCTGTTTCAAACCGCAGCTGGTCGACGAAATCCTGCATTACCAGCAGGCGCTGGCCGATCGCATCCGCATCGAACAGTCGCGGGGCAGTCACCAGCTCGCGCACGTGGTGCTGGCTTCGGAATCCGACGTGTTCAATCTCGGCGGCGATCTCGAACTGTTCTGCCGCGCGATCCGCAGCAAGGATCGCAATACCCTGCTGGGCTACGCACGCCAGTGCGTCCGTGGCGTGCATGCATTCCACGACGGTCTTGGCGTCGGCGCCCACACCATCGCGCTGGTCCAGGGCGATGCGCTCGGCGGCGGTTTCGAGGCCGCGCTCAGTTGCCACACCATCGTCGCCGAGGAAGGCGTCGGCATGGGCCTGCCGGAAGTGCTGTTCGACCTCTTCCCGGGCATGGGCGCCTATTCGTTCCTGTGCAAGCGCATCGCTCCGCACCAGGCCGAGAAGCTCATGCTGGAAGGCAACGTCTACGGCAGCGAAGAGCTCCACCGCATGGGCCTGGTCGATGTGCTCGTGCCTCGCGGCGAAGGTCCGCAGGCGGTCGAGGACATCATCCGAAACAACCGCCGCATCCCGCACGCGCGCTCCGCGATGCATCGCGTCCGCAGGATGGCGCAGCCGGTGACGATGGAGGAAATGATGGCGATCACCGAAGTGTGGGTGGACACGGCGCTGCAGCTTGGCGACAAGGCGCTGCGCACGATGGAACGCCTGGTCCGCGCGCAGTATCGTCGTCACGGCGAGGCCGGCGTGGCGATCGCCTGATGATCGCCCTCTCGTCTCGCCCGATCAGAGAGGGTCCGCCCCGGGATTGGGGCCGACGTGCCCCAAGCCCGGGCGCAACAGTCTGGGCAGTCGTGCCTTGATCTCGCGCGCGGTCTGTTCGACGAGGCTGTCCAGATCGCGGGTGAGATTCGTGGCCTGACGGGTCAGCTGCACGCCATCGAGCTTCATCACCATTCGGCAACGCTCGACCAGGCGCAAGGCGCCCAGGTTTTCGGCCACGCCACGCATCGCGTGCGCGGCTTCGCGCATGCCGTCGTTGTCGGCCTTGCCCGCGGCAGACTGCAGCTGGATCATGCAGCGTCCGATGTCGCGCAGGCACTGGTCGACGAAATCGCTGATGAACTGCTCCCCGAGCCCCATCTCCACGAGTTCCTCCAGCACCGAGGTGTCGCTGCCGAGCCCGGTCAACGGCACGTCGACCGGAACCACTGCAGCGTCGCGGGTGGCGGCGCCGGCATTCTCCCCGGCCTGCGCGGAAGATTCAGCGGCGATGGCCGACAGGGCGTCGAGCAGCTTCTGCACAGAGATCGGCTTGGTCATGTAGAGGTGGGCGCCGGCACGCTCGGCTTCCTTCACCGCCTCTACGGTCGCATCGGCCGACAACACGATGATCGGCGTGCGCGAAGTCCGGCCCGCCTGCATGATCCGCGCCTGGCGAATCACGTCGAAGCCGCTGAGGCCGGGCATGTGCAGGTCGATGATCGCCAGGTCGGGCGGATCATGGGCGAAGATGTCGAGCACCGATTCCCCGTCCTCGGCGAACACGGTGTTGTGGCCGGCCTTCTCCAGCAGCCGCTGGAGCACGATCCGGTTGGCCGGCTGGTCGTCGGCCACCACCACGTTGAGGCTGCGGACCCGCAATCGATGGCGGAGGAAAGGGTCGTCGAAGTCGATGACGTTGCCCGGCGTCGCCGGATCGCGCGCAACATCCGGCGCGGGACGCGGCGCCGTTTCGCCCGAGCTGGGCTCCGCTTCGACCGGGCCGACAGCGTCCGTCGCCGGCGTCGTCGCGGGGACATCCGTTCGCAGCAGGAAAGGCAGATCGACCCAGAAGTGCGTGCCGCCGCCGGGATTGGGCTCGACCCCGATCTGGCCTCCCATCAGCTCGGTCAGGCTCTTCGCGATGGTGGTGCCCAGGCCGCTGCCGCCATAGCGGCGGTCGCGACCGCTGTCGACCTGCTCGAACGGAAGGAAGATCCGCGAGCGCGCTTCCTCTGGAATCCCGATACCGGTATCGCGGACCGAAATGCGCAGGCGCACGCCTTCGGCTTCGCGCGATTGTTCCCGCACCTGAAGAGTCACGCTGCCGGTTTTGGTGAACTTGACCGCGTTCTGGAGCAGATTCAGCAGGATCTGCGTCAGGTGGCCCGCATCGCCATGCAAGGTCTGCGGGACGCGGATGTCGGTTTCGACGTGCAGGCTCAGCCCCTTGGCCTGGGCCTGCGGCAACAACATGCGGTAGACGCGCGACAGCAGCTCGGTCAGGTTGAAGTCCTGGTCGTGGCGACGGATCTTCCCGGCCTCGATCGCCGAGATGTCCAGCACTTCGTCGATCAGCAGCAGTAGCGTCTGCGCCGACGTCTGGATCATGTCCGCGGATTCCCGCTGGTCCTTCTTCAGTTCGCTGGCGGACAGCAGCTCGGCCATCGCCAGGATGCCATTGAGCGGTGTGCGCAGCTCATGGCTCATGTTGGCCAGAAACCGGCTCTTGGCAGCGTTCGCGCGGCGCGCGTCCTCGATCGCCCGGGTCAGCGCCTTCAACAGGGACGCGAAATACAGCGGCACCGCGGCCGCACCCACCAACAGACCGCCGGAGAGATACGGGTTCTTCAGCCAGTACGGCGTATTCAGCATCATCACCAGGAACGACAGCGTGCTCAGTGCGGTCGCGTAGTAAAGATAGCGACCGCCGAAACGCAAGCCGTTGCCGATGGTTACCCACAGGTAGACGCTGTACAGCGGCGACGCCGTTTCGCCCTGCAGGTGCATGACCGCCCCGATCGCGGCGTAGTCGGCGAGCATGCCGACCCAGCGCCGGAAGTGGGAAACACCGGGCTCCGCCAGGATCGCGCCGAACAGCAGGATCGACAGCAGCAGCTCGCCCATCAGGATCAACCAGACGACGAACAACTGCGGGGTGGACGTGAGCTGGCCGACGTGCCAGCCGAGATAGGCGCAGAACAGCGCGGTGATGGCGATCCTGACGAGCACCTGCTTGTGCTCGCTGTCCGGCCGGCTCGCGAGGCGGGCACGAACCCATTCAGCGGCGGCGCGCGGGGAGATCACTCCATCCCCGGCCGCGGAGAACTCGTCGAGTAGCGTTCGCAGATGTCCTCCAGCCGCGAACGATTGTTCACCAGCGCCTGCACGCACTGCGGATCGAACAGCTTGCCGCTCTGCTCCTGGAGGAAGTCGAGGGCGTTGTCGAAGCTCCACGGCGCCTTGTAGGGGCGCGGCGAAATCAGCGCGTCGAAGACGTCGGCGACCGCGACGATGCGGGCCTCGACCGGGATCTGCTGGCCGCTCAGTCCGTCCGGGTAACCGCTGCCGTCGAAACGCTCGTGGTGGCGCAGCGCGATCAGCGCGCCGACCTGGATGAAGCGGTTCTGGCTGCCGCTGAGCAGTTCGTGGCCGATCTGCGGATGCCGGCGCATGATCCCGAGCTGCTGCTCGTCCAGCGGACCGGGCTTGAGCAGGACCTCGTCGGGAATCGCGATCTTGCCGATGTCGTGCAGCGGCGCGGCCAGTTCGATCAGCCGGACCTCCTCCTCGGACATGCCCAGGCCCTCGGCGATCAGGCCGGCGATGTGGGCCATGCGTTCGAGATAGGCGCTGGTGCCGATGTCGCGGTACTCGATCGCGCGCGCCAGGCGGGACAGGGTCTCGCGTTCGCGCTCCTCGACCTCGTGCATGCTCGACAGCAGGCGCTGCTCGAGCGACAGCGCGCGCTGCTTGATCGATTCGGACTGCTGGCGCAGCTGCAGCAGGTTGCGGCACCGGGCGCGCAGTTCGCGCGGGCGCACCGGCTTGACCAGGAAGTCGATGACGCCGGCGTCGAGCGCCGCCTGCCGGATCGGCTCATCGCCGACCACCGTGACCAGCACGATCGGCACGTCGCGGTTGCTCAGCGAACGACGGAAGCGGCGGGCGAATTCGAGGCCGTCGATCACCGGCATGCGGTAGTCGAGCAGCAGCAGGTCCGGGCGGTTGTTCTCGGACCAGCGCAGCGCCTCTTCCGAGTCGCCGAAGTCGAAGACCTCAAGCTCCGGGCTGATGTCCTCCAGAATGTGCCGCAGCATCGTGCGCGCGGACGTCTGGTCGTCGACGATGACGATTTTCACGGAGTTGCCCCACATGCGGATACCGTGCGTCCTTGCGCGTAAGTGAACAGTTGACCGGGCCGGGCCCAGTCCCGGAATTTAAAGCAATTTCCGCGACTTGTCTCGTATCCCGTTGTTCCACGGCCGGCGCGGCACAACGCCGGAAGCGGGCGCGCCCGGACAACCGCCGGTCAGCTTTCCGGACGCATGTACGGGAACAGCAGCACGTCACGGATCGACGCCGAACCCGTGAGCAGCATCACCAGGCGGTCGATCCCGACGCCGAGGCCGCCGGTCGGCGGCAGCCCGACCTCGAGGGCGCGGATGTAGTCGGCGTCGTAGTGCATGGCTTCGTCGTCGCCGCCTTCCTTCGCCTCGACCTGCGCCCGGAAGCGCGCCGCCTGGTCCTCCGGATCGTTCAACTCGCTGAAACCATTGGCCATTTCCTTGCCGCCGATGAACAGCTCGAAGCGATCGGTGATCCCCGGCTCGGTGTCGGACTCGCGCGCCAGCGGCGAGACCTCGACCGGGTAATGGGTGATGAACGTCGGCTGGACGAGGTCGGCCTCGACCGTCTTCTCGAAGATCTCCAGCAGCAGCTTGCCCCAGCCATAGCCCGGCTTGACGTGGATCTTCAGCCGCGCGCAGTGCGCGGCGAGCGCGTCGCGGTCGCGGCAGTCGGCCGCGGAGATGCCGGGGTTGCGCTCGCGCACCGCTTCTTCCAGCTTCCAGCGCCGGAACGGCTTGCCCAGGTCGATCGCGTTGCCTTCCCAGACCACCTCGTCCACGCCCACGGCCTCGCGCGCGACGTCCCGGATCAGGCCCTCGGTCAGGTCCATCACTTCGTTGTACGTGGCGTAGGCCTCGTACAGTTCGAGCATCGTGAACTCGGGGTTGTGCCGGGTGCTCACGCCTTCGTTGCGGAAGTTGCGGTTGATCTCGTACACGCGCTCGAACCCGCCGACGACCAGGCGCTTGAGGTACAGCTCGGGCGCCACGCGCAGGTACAGGTCGAGGTCCAGCGCGTTGTGGTGGGTGGTGAACGGGCGCGCGGTCGCGCCGCCGGCGATGTAATGCATCATCGGCGTCTCCACTTCCTGGAAACGCCGCGCGTCCAGCCAGCGCCGGATCGCGGACACGATCTTCGAGCGCTTGCGGAACACTTCGCGCGACTCGGGGGTGACGATCAGATCGACGTAGCGCTGGCGGTAGCGCTGTTCGACGTCGGCCAGGCCGTGCCACTTGTCCGGCAGCGGACGCAGCGACTTGGTCAGCAGGCGCAGCGCGCCCGCCTTCACCGACAACTCGCCGGTCTTGGTGCGCATCAGCGTGCCTTCGGCGCCGACGATGTCGCCGATGTCCCAGTGCTTGAACGCGTCGTAGGCCTCGCCCAGCGCGCCCGCCTGCAGGAACAACTGGATGCCGCCGGTCATGTCCTGGATCTGCGCGAACGCGGCCTTGCCCATCACCCGCTTGGCCATCAGGCGGCCGGCGACGGCGACGCTGCGACCCTCGGCGTCCAGCGCCTCGCCGGTCCAGCGTGCGGCGTCTTCGTAGGCGTCCTGCAGGTCCTGCGCGTAGTCGCGGCGGACGAAGTCGTTCGGGAACGCCGTGCCCTGCCCGCGCAGCGCGGCGAGTTTGCCGCGACGCTCGGCGATCAGGGCATTGTCGTCGTGCGGCGGGGTCTGGGCGTCGGTCATGGGCGGGCTGTCGGGAGCGGAAGGGGGCGCCACCGGCACGGTCGCTGCGGATGCGATCGGCGACGGTAAAGGGCGACGGCCGCATCGACGCGGCCACCGCCCTGGCGGAGCGGAAGTATATCGGCAGGCCGCGGTCGATGTTCCCGCGCGGCCGGACCCGCGCCGCGGCCGGCTCGCGGTCAGCGCAGCATCTGCCGGGTCGTCGCCGCGGCCCAGGCGATGAGGCCGAAGCCCAGCATCCAGCCGATGTCGATCCATGATCCGGTCACGTAGCGCTCGGACAGCACCAGGTAGGTGTAGAGCTGGTTGGCGACGATGTAGAGGAGCACGCCCCACACGACGTACCACCAGGCGCGCCCGATCACGCCGCCGCGGAAGGCGGTCGCGAGCAGGACGGTGACCGCCAGCAGGATCGGGTCGAACAGGGTGTAGCCGACGGAGGACAACTGGGTGGCGACATCGCCGCCGGTCAGGCCCTCGCGGTTGGCCAGGAACGTCCAGTAGCCGCAGCCGATCAGCAGCGCCAGCGCCAGCGCCCAGCCCCATGCGGGCGTCGCCAGCCCGGCCGAACGCCGGAAGGACAGCAGTCCGGCGCTGATCAGCGGGCTGGTGGCGAGGTAACCGATGTCCGAGAAGTAGGGATAGGGCGTGTCCTGGCCGCCGTGCAGGATCGGATAGGCGCCGAAGATCGTCGCTCCGATGCCCCAGGCGAGGACGCCCGCACCGATCAGCCCCCAGGCCCTGCTGAGCGGACTGCCCGGGGGAAACGCGGCCCAAGTGCGGAAGCACAGCAGCGCCGCGATCAGGCTGCTGGCGGTCTGCTGGACATTCGAGAAATACAGTCGGAACTGCGGGTCGTAATCGATCCACGCCAGTATCGCGAGCGCGATCGACAGCGCGATCCAGACGAACGCCACCCCTTTGCTTGCCCTACCCATCCCCACTCCCCCTTCGATGCGCGATTGACGATGCGACGACGCCCCCCGGGCGTCCTGGTCGATGCCGGCGGATGGCCGGCACCGGATTGGCTACTGCGTGATCCGGTCGTAGAGCGGCGCCAGCAATGCGTCCGCCTTGTGGGCGCCGATCATCATCGCCAGTTGCTGCCTGCAGGCGTTGAGGAACAGGATCGGGTTCTCGAGCGGCGAGTAGCGCGCCGCGGCCTCCATGACCTTCTTCTCCGCGGCCGACCCGTAGAACTGCCCGAGGATGCCGACCGCGTCCTGGCGCAGGGCCTGCCACTGCGAATCGGACAGGACGTTCCCGGGCGCAGGGTCGGCCTGCGCTGGCGGCGCGGCCTCGGGCATGTCGCGGATCACCTCGCCGGCGGCCTCCGGGCGCGGGTCGGGCGCGGACTCCGGCGGCGGCGACAGGCGTTCGATCAGGACATCGATGGGCAGTGCGGGGTTCGACGCCGTGAACGCGGCGCCGTCGTCGACCGGCATGAACACGATCTTGAGGAAGGCCATCCCCGCGATCTCGGCGATCGCCTCGTCGTTGCCCTTGTGCGCGTATTCGATCAGGCAGTGCCGCCCTTCCTGCACGCGGACATGGCCGTGCCTGAGCGGTCCCCCGCGTTCGCCGGGAGCGTAGAAATAGACCCGTCCGGATGTTCCCGCTTGCCTGAGTTCGACGATGGCCGCCTTCAAATCAGACAATCCCAGCATCTTCATCCCCCGTGCGAGCCATCGCTCCCGTCCTGGACGGGCGTGCAGGTCATGCGCCTGTCGCATCGGAGTCTATCGATAAAAAGCGTGATGTCCATACGGTGAAATACATCGATTCCGTCTATGTAATTGCGAATAAAATTGACGGAATTCGCTATTTTCTTGACAGGCTCGCACGCACGACGACGGCGGAGCGCGGCTCCGCCGGTGGCGTCATGCATCAGGGTCGGACGGCGGGGGGCCGTCGCGTCGGATCGACCCGCCGCGGTCAGGCGGCGTCGATGCGCTTGGCGCCGGCGTCGAGGCCCGATTTGAGGCTGGCCTCGACGAATTCGTCGAGATCGCCGTCGAGCACCTTCTGGGTGTCGCTACGTTCGACCCCGGTGCGCAGGTCCTTGATCCGGGACTGGTCGAGCACGTAGTTGCGGATCTGGCTGCCCCAGCCGATGTCGGACTTGGTGGCCTCCAGCGCATCGCGCTCGGCGTTGCGCTTCTGGATCTCCATCTCGTACAGCTTCGCCTTCAGCATCTTCATCGCGGTGTCGCGGTTCTGGTGCTGGCTGCGGCCGTTCTGGCAGGCGACCACGATCCCCGAGGGCACGTGGGTGATGCGCACCGCCGACTCGGTCTTGTTCACGTGCTGGCCGCCCGCGCCGGAGGAGCGGTAGACGTCGGTCTTGAGGTCGGCCGGGTTGATCTCGATGTCGATGTCGTCGTCGACTTCGGGCGAGACGAACACCGAGGTGAACGAGGTGTGGCGACGGTTGTCGGAGTCGAACGGCGACTTGCGCACCAGCCGGTGCACGCCGATCTCGGTCTTCAGCCAACCATACGCATACTCGCCTTCGACCTTGACCGTCGCCGACTTGATCCCGGCCACGTCGCCGGCGCTGGCTTCCATCAGCTCGGTCTTCCAGCCGCGCGATTCGGCCCAGCGCAGGTACATGCGCAGCAGCATTTCCGCCCAGTCCTGGGCCTCGGTGCCTCCGGCGCCGGCCTGGATGTCGACGTAGGCATTGGCCGAGTCCATCTTGCCGGAGAACATGCGCTGGAATTCGAGCTGGTCGACGCCGCGGGCGTAGCGCTCCACGTCGGCCTGGATCGCCAGCGCGGTGTCGTCGTCGCTCTCCATTTCGACCAGTTCGAGGAGTTCCTCGGCGCCGGCGAGGCCGTCCTTCAGGTCGCGGATGCCGTTGACGGTCTTGTCCAGCAGCGCGCGCTCGCGGCCGAGGGCCTGCGCGCGTTCGGCGTCGTTCCAGACGTCGGGGCTTTCCAGTTCGCGGTTGACTTCTTCCAGACGCTCGACCTTGGCGTCGTAGTCAAAGATACCCCCTCAGCGCATCGAGCCGGCCCCGGAGGTCGGCGATGCGCTGGCGGATCGGATTCAGTTCGATCATGGCGATTCTGCGGTTGGAGCAAAGGCCGGCGATTCTAGCAGGGTCGGCTTTCCGCGGATCGCCCCGCCCCCGCGCGGCCCGCCCGCGGCCGCCGCCGGCGCACCCGGATCCGGGCGCGCCGGCGACCTTCACTTCACCGTGAACTCGCCGACCAGCACCGTTTCGCTCTGCCCGCTCAGGCGCAGGGTCACGGCTTCGTTCTTCTGTCGCGGCGTGCCCCAGCCGGTGCTGAAGACCAGGTTGAGCGTGGTCGCGCCGGTGACGATCTGCTGGCGGTCGCCGAAGAAATTGGCCTCGACCTTGTACTTGCCCGGCTTGGCGTCCTTCAGCACGAATTCCTCGGGACCGTAGCCGCCGGTGAAGTCGTCGCTGAGCAGGCCGCCCTGGTAGGTGTTGCGGTTACCGTAGTAGCACTTCTCGCCGTTGGGATCGGTCACCCACAGGTCCATGTCGCTGTTGTCGCTGTCCCAGGCCAGCACCACGCGCAGGTCCAGCGGCATGTTCTTCAGCAGGCGCGGATCGATGAACGCCGTGTCCAGCGGCGTCGGGCTGGTGGCGATGATCGCGTTCATCTCGTTCAGCGCGACCAGTTCGACCTCGGAGAAGCGGCCGTCCCACGGCCGGGCGGCCACGTCGTACAGGTGGCGGATGGCTTCCTGCCGATCGCCGGCGGCGGCCAGGGCGAGGCCGAGGTCGCGATGGCTCTGCGGCTCCTCGTCGGCCAGCCGCAGCACTTCGCGCAGCACGTCGACCGCGTGGTCGTTGTCCTTCGCCTGCATCAGCCGGTAGCCCAGCACGCGCAGCACGTGGCGGTTCTCCAGATCGAGTTCGGCGAGGTTGGACAGCACCCGCAGCGCCTCGGCGCGACGGCCCTGCCTGAGCAGCAGGTCGGCCACGTCGAGATAGAACGCCGTGCTCGACGCATGGCTGTCGCGTTCGTCGAGGTAGATGGCGTAGAGGTCCTCGGGCTTCGCCTCGCGCAGGCGACGCGCATACGGCGAGTCCGGGGCCCAGGTCTGGAGCTGGATCGAGACGCCCCGACCGGCCGTGTCGTCCACGGGCTTCGCCTGCTCGACGCCATCGACCGCGGGCGCCGCAGCGGCGTCGGCGGCGGCATCGGCGGCCGCCTCGGCGCGCCGGGCAGGCTCACCGGCGACGACGCTGTTCAATTCCTCTGCCTGCGGCGCCGCCATCGCCGGCGCCGGCGGCGGCGGCGGCGGCGGTGCGCCCCCGACCATCGCCCCGGCGACCTTCGCCTCCGACGCCGGCTTCGGCGGCGCGCCCTTCGGGAAATCGCGCTTCCACCAGGCGAGGCGATCGGCGAACCGCGCGGCCACGTCGTCGAGGCGCTGGCTGCGCGACTGCGCCTGCTCGCTGGCCTGGGTGCGACGCAGCGCGGCGACTTCCTCGCGCAGCGCGGCCGGCGCCGGGATGTCGTAGCGCACGTAATCGGCGGCGCTTTCCAGGACCAGCAGCGAGGTGCCCGGCGTGACCAGCCCGAAGCGCTGGCCGAGGCGCGCGATCGCGGCGCGGTGCAGCTCCGGCTCGGCCATGTCGGCCGCGACCTGCCACGACGCCCACAGCGTCGCCGCCAACTCGCTCTCCGGCGCGTCGGCCGGCACCCGCACTTCGACCGTGCGGGTCTCGCCGCTGCTGCGCAGGCGCACGCGCACGGTGGCGTCGCGCTCGGTCATGCGCCCGGCCACGCGGACGATGCCGCCGTCGATCCACCACGCCTGCGGCTGCAGGTCCTCGATGCCATCGCCTTCCAGCGCCAGGATGCGCGCACCGTCGCCGAGCAGCGCGGCCGCCGCGGCCTCCAGCCCGTCGCGGCCCTGCCACTGCACCAACCGGCCGCCGCGCGCCTCGGCCAGCGCCGACAAGCGCACCGCGTCGGTCTTCGCGCCGGCCGAGCTCAGCGCATACAGCGTCTGTCCTTCGCGCAGCCGCGGGAACGCCTCGCTGCCGTAGTTGCGCACGCCGTCGCTGACCAGCAGGTACTCGCCGACGCCGGCGTCCGGGGTCCAGTCGGCCAGGTCGCTGGCGCCGTCGTACACCGCCGATTCCAGCGCCTTGCGCAGCGCGCTCCAGTCGCCGCCGCGGATCTCGAAACGACCGCCGTCCTCGCCCACGTCGCGCAGGAAGCGCAGGCGCACGCTGCCCTCGCCCATCGCCGCGAAGTAGCGGTCCAGCAGCGCGAACTCGCCCTGGCGGTCGCGGTTGCGCGCCGACGCCGAGGCGTCCCAGAGCAGGCCGATCGCGCCCGGCACCTTGCGCGACCGCGCGCGGTCCAGCGCCACCGGCACGTCGAGCAGCGCGAAGCGATCGCCGTCGTAGGCCTGCACCGCCGCCTGCGCATCGGCCGCGGCCGGCAGGCGCAGGCCCAGCGTGCGCGGTCGCGACGGATTCGCCGGCTGCGCGCGCGACACCGCGTACTGCGCGCTCCAGCCGCCGCGGGCGCGCTCGAACTTCAGCGCGTCGAAATTGCCGACCTGCGCCGGCGCCGTGCGCGGCCCGCGCGCGCGGACGGTCATGGAGGCCGCCGCCGCGGCATCGAGCAGGTGGACCGGCACGTCCAGCCGCCAGGCGTCGCCTTCGCGGCGCAGCGCTTCGTCGATGCTCACCCGCACCTGGCGCGTACCGCGCGGCGGGATCGGATACACCCGCAGCCGGAACTGGTTGCCGGCGGTCTGCTCGATCAGGCCCGGATCGACGTTGCGCCGCTCCACGCTCTCGAACACCTGCTGCGCCTTCGGCTTGGGCACCGGCGCCGCGTCGCGCATGACCCCGCCGACGTCCAGCGCGAACCCGCTGATCTGCTGCCCCGGCTGCAGCGGCAGCGACAGGCTGCCTTCGAGCAGCCGCTCGTTGGGATTGAACAGCGTCAGCAGCAGCGTGGTCCGGGCGAGGCCGCCGTCGGTCTCGACCTGCAGCGACGCGCTGCGCAGTTCGATCGGCGTCTTCGCGCCAGGCGCGACGATCAGCGGCGGCGCGATCAGCGCCGGCTCCGGCTCCGGGGGCGGCGCGGGGCGGCGAAGCCGGGCATCGGCGGGCGTGGCCTGCCCGAGCAGCAGGCCGGCGATCAGGGTGACGGCAGCCGCGGCGGCGAAATGGCGTGACATGCGGAGGTTTCCTTGCGGACGATGACCGCTCAACGGGCGGACGCCACGAACGGGGTTGAAGGCCGGCATCGTAGGTCGAACGGGGGCGGCTTTGAAAGACGGATGCGGGCGGTCGCCCGGCTCGCGGTTCTGCTCGCGCGTCGGGTACAGGCCGTTCGCGACCCGGGCGAAGACGACGCCCGATCGGGCGGCCGGGTCAGCGGCTGCGTTCGAGGATCCGCTTCAGCACGACGGCCTCGTTGTGCGCCTCGTCGCGCGCGGCGTAGAGCAGCGTGACGTGTTCGCCGCGGGCCAGCGCCTGCAGCTCGGCCAGCGCGGGATTGCCCTTCAACTCGGCGCGATAGCGCTTCTGGAACTCGGTCCATTTCGCCGGATCGTGCGCGAACCATTTGCGCAGCTCGGTGGACGGCGCGACCGCCTTGAGCCACAGGTCGATCCCGGCCCGGGCCTTCGCCAGGCCGCGCGGCCACAGGCGATCGACGAGAACACGCCTTCCATCGGTGGCGGCGGGCGGGGCGTACGCCCGTTTCAGCGCGACCTTCATCCGAACCCCTCCGTGCAGCGGCGACGCGGGTGCGCCGTCGGCGTCCCTCGCCGGACGGCGGCATGGCACGGGTTATCGCACATTCCGGGCCGCCGGGGCCAGCGCGCGCCGTCGCGGGCCACGCCGCAAGCGGTCAGATTTCCGTGTAGACCAGCACGAACCCGGCCACGAGCAGCAGGACCAGCGACAAGGAGAAGATCCACTCCGCGAGCTTCTGGATGCGCCGGGCGCGCGGCTGCGCACGCTCCTTCTGGGCGAGGTAGCCCATCGACAGCACGACCAGGAAACCGATCGAGGAGAACAGGAAGAAATCGTCGGCGATGGTTTCGGTCTTGTTGAGCGCGGACTTGGCCGACATGATGCCGACCAGCGCCAGTCCGATGCCGGCGAGGGTCCCGCTTGCGGACACCAGCGTATCGAGCGAATTGTCCTGGTCGGGCACGGTGTCCTCGCGGGGCCGGTCGATGCCGAATGACGCCGCTGCCCGGCGGAGCGGCGCCGCGCAAGCGTAGCGAGCGCTGCGACCGCCGCCAAGACGCCGCCGCCCGCGGCGACGTGCTTGAGGCCCTCAGGCGCCGACCGGCTCGCGATGCACCACGACCAGTTGCACCGCGTCGCCGCCGCGCCAGTCGTCCGGCTGCAGCCGGTACGCGATCCGCTCGCGCGGCAGCGGCGGCGCGCCGGTCCAGCCGCCGAAGTGGATCGCGTCCACCCGCTGCCGGGTGCCCGGCCAGACCAGTTCGAGCTTCAGGTGCTGCTCGCCGACCGGCCGCCAGCGCACGATCTCGAACACGTCGTCGAACACCGGCTCGGCGAACCCCTGCCCCCACGGCCCGCCGTCGCGCAGGGCCACCGCGGTGGCGATGCCGCAGTCGCCGGGCGGCAGCCCGCCGTCGCTGAGGATCGCATCCTGCAGCAGTTCGGGCGACAGCCATTCGCGCGCGCAGGCCTCGAACGCCTGCTGGAACGCCGGCAGATCGGTCACGTCGAGGCTCAGCCCCGCGGCCATCGCGTGGCCGCCGAATTTCGGGATCAGTCCCGGATGCCGGGCATCGACCGCGGCCAGCGCATCGCGGATGTGGAACCCGGCGATCGAGCGCGCCGAACCGCGCAGCAGCGATCCGCCCGGTTCGCCCGGCGCGAACGCGATCGTCGGCCGATGCACGCGTTCCTTGACCTTCGAGGCGACCAGGCCGACCACGCCCGGATGCCAGTCCTCGCGATACAGGCACACGGACGCGCGTCCTTCCGCACGCCCCTGCGCAGTCCCGTCAGCGCGATCGAACGACAGCGTCGCCAGCGCGTCCTCGGCCTCGGCGACCATCTGCTGCTGCACGCCACGGCGCTCGGCGTTGATGCCGTCGAGCACCTCGGCGAGTTCGCGCGCGCGCCGCGGGTCGTCGCACAGCAGGCATTCGATGCCTAGGCTCATATCCTCCAGGCGACCGGCGGCGTTGATCCGCGGCGCCAGCGCGAAGCCGATGTCGGCGGCGGTCAGGGTCGCCGCCTGCCGGCGCGAGACGTCGATCAGCGCCTGCAGTCCGGCGCAGCCCTGCCCCGCGCGCAGCCGGCGCAGGCCGGCGCCGACCAGCGCGCGGTTGTTGGCGTCCAGCGGCACGAGGTCGGCGACGGTGCCGACCGCGACCAGGTCGAGCAGCGCCGCCAGATCGGGCGGATCGCCGTCGAAGCGGCCGAGATCGCGCAGTCGGCGGCGCAGCGCCAGCAGCACGTAGAACATCACGCCGACGCCGGCCAGCGCCTTCGAGGCGAAGCCGTCGCCGGGCAGGTTCGGATCGACGATGACGTCGGCCGGGGGCAGCGCGTCGCCGGGCAGGTGGTGGTCGGTGACCAGCACCCGCCAGCCGCGCGCCTTGGCCGCGGCGACGCCGGCGTGGCAGGCGATGCCGTGATCGACGGTGACCAGGATTTCCGGTGAGAGCGCGGCGATGTCCTCGACCAGCCCCGGCGACAGGCCGTAGCCGTGGATCTGCCGGTTCGGCACCGCGTGCGAGATCCGGCGCGCGCCGAGCAGGCCGAGCCCGCGCACCGCGACCGCGCAGGCAGTGGCGCCGTCGCAGTCGAAGTCGCCGACGATGACGATGTGGCGCTGGTCGGCGATGGCGTCGGCGAGCAGCGCGGCGGCGGCGTCGATGCCGGTCAGGCCTTCCGGCGGAAGCAGTTGCGCGAGCCGCGGCAGGGCCTGCGCCGCGGTTGCCGCGCCGCGCGCGGCATAGAGGCGCCGCAGCAACGGCGGCACGTGGGCCGGCCAGTCGCCGGCGGCCGGCGCTTCGATGCCGTCGCGGCGACGGATCGTTCGACTCATGGCGTGCTAGTCATGGCGTGCGGATCATGGCGTGCCGGTCATGCGTCGCCAGCCGCGACCACGGGCGGCGTCCATGCGCGGCGCCAGAAGCGCCAGCGCTGGTTCGGCGCGAGGCGCAGGCGGACGCCGTCGGCCGAGTCGAGATCGAGCGCCGCCAGGGCGCCCTCGCGCAGCGTCACGCATGCGGGCAGCAACCACGCGTGCTGCAGCGCCGCGAGATCGCGCATGCGCCGCAAATCGAACAGCACGACGTCGTCGTTCGCGGCGACTTGCGCGGCGCCCGCGGCGGCGGAACGGGCCTCCCGGCCTGCGGCGTTCATCGCGTCGGCGAATCCCTGCGGCAGCGGCAGCGCGGCGCACCCCGCGCAGCGCGCGAAGGCCCGCAGCGTGTCGTCGTCGCTGTACACGCGCGCCGCGTCGCATTCGCAGCGATCGGGCAGCGCCCCGCCGCCCCACGGCCACAGCGCATTGATCGCGACCAGGCCGCGTTCGGCCCGGCGCGCGTTCCAGGGATGGTTGTGGAGGACGATCTGGACCTCGCTCATCAGCGCGCGCCAGCGTCGCGCATCGGCGCCGTCGGGCTGGTGCTCGAACAGGTCTTCGCCCAGCGCCGCGTCGGGATCGCTGAACCGGGGCAGCGCGGTCTCGCGCGGCAGGCGCAGATACCAGCGTTCGGGCACGGGCGCGTCCAGCGCGAAACCACTGTCGCCGAACAGCGGCCGCAGCGCCGGCAGCAGCGCGTCGGCGTCTTCGCCCGACAGGCCCAGGCGCGCGCCGACGCCCAGCAAACGCGCGCCGTTGATGTCGGCGCGGAGATGGGCGGGATCGACCCGCAGCCAGGCCGCGCCGGCGGCGTCGCCGACATCGGCCTGGCGGGTGAGCGCCGCGGGCGTCCAGTGCGCCGGGAGGGTGCGGGCATGGCGCCGGCGCTGCGCCTCGTCGCCGGCGTCGCCCGGCGGCAGCGCGTCGGCGCGCCCCAGCCGCGTCGCGACCACGGGCAGCAGCGTCTGCGATCCGAAACGCGACCAGGCCGGCAGCAGGAAGATCGCCCGCGTCATCGGCGGGCCGTCAGCCTTCGTAGGCGACTTCGATCAGCTCGTACTCGCGCTTGCCCGCCGGCGCGTCGATCTCGACCGAATCGCCCTCGTGCTTGCCGATCAGCGCGCGGGCCAGCGGCGACGAAATCGCGATCAGGCCCTGCTTGATGTCCGCTTCCATGTCGCCGACGATCTGGTAGCGCTTTTCTTCGTCGGTCTCCATGTCGGCCAGCACCACGGTCGCGCCGAACACCACCCGGCTGCCGGCGTTGAGCGTGGACACGTCGATGATCTGAGCATGCGACAGTCCCGCCTCGAGCTGCTTGATCCGGCCCTCGATGAAACCCTGCTGCTCGCGCGCGGCGTGGTATTCCGCGTTTTCCTTCAGGTCGCCGTGGGCGCGGGCCTCGGCGATCGCGGCGATCACCGCCGGCCGGTCCACCGACTTCAGGGTTTCCAGCTCGCCGCGCAGCCGCTGCGAGCCCTTCAGGGTCATCGGCGAGCGCATGTCCGCTCCCGCTGGATCGCGGCCTTGCCGGCCATGCCCGTGACATCATGCATCTTCGAGTTCCTTGTGCAGTTCCTGCAGCGCCCAGACCGGGCCGCTGTCGCGATAGTCGAGAGAATGCAGCAGCGCGCGCGCGCCCGCAATCGTGGTCGAGTACGTGACCCGGTGCTGCAGCGCCTCGCGGCGGATCGAGAACGAGTCGGCGATCGCCTGCTTGCCCTCGGTGGTGTTGACGATGTAGGTGATTTCGCCGTTCTTGATCCGGTCGACGATGTGCGGCCGGCCCTCGATCACCTTGTTGACCACTTCGCAGGCCAGTCCGTTCGATTCCAGCCACGCGGCGGTGCCGCGGGTGGCGACGAGGCCGAAGCCGCGACGCAGCAGTTCCTGCGCCACCGCCAGCACGCGCTGCTTGTCCGGATCGCGCACCGAGACGAAGGCCTTGCCCTGCGGCGGCGCCTTGATCCCGGCCGCCTCCTGCGCGCGCGCGAAGGCGGCGCCGAAGTTGCGGCCGACGCCCATCACCTCGCCGGTGGAGCGCATTTCCGGGCCGAGGATCGGGTCGACGCCCTGGAACTTGGCGAACGGGAAGATCGCTTCCTTCACCGAGTAGTAGTCCGGGATCACTTCCTCGGTCGCGCCCTGCTCGGCCAGCGTCTTGCCGGCCATGCAGCGCGCGGCGATCTTCGCCAGCGCCAGCCCGGTCGCCTTGGACACGAACGGCACCGTGCGCGAGGCGCGCGGGTTCACTTCGAGCAGGAAGATGGTGTCGCTGCCGTTGGCCTCGGTCTGGATGGCGAACTGGGTGTTCATCAGCCCGATCACGTTCAGCGCCTTCGCCAGCGCGCGCACCTGGTCGCGCAGGCGGTCCTGCGTGTCCGGCGACAGCGAGTACGGCGGCAGCGAGCACGAGGAATCGCCCGAATGCACGCCGGCCTCCTCGATGTGCTCCATCACGCCGCCGATCAGGACGTTGCCGTCCTTGTCGGCGATCACGTCCACGTCGACCTCGACCGCGTGGTCGAGGAAGCGGTCGAGCAGCACCGGCGAGTCGTTCGACACCTTCACCGCGTCGCGGATGTAGCGCGAGAGGTCGGCGTCGGTGTACACCACTTCCATCGCGCGGCCGCCCAGCACGTAGCTCGGACGCACCACCAGCGGGTAGCCGATCTCGCGCGCCAGCGCCAGCGCCTCGTCGGCGTTGCGCGCGGTGCGGTTCGCCGGCTGCAGCAGGCCGAGCGTGTCGACCAGCTTCTGGAAGCGTTCGCGGTCCTCGGCCAGGTCGATCGAATCCGGCGAGGTGCCGATCACCGGCACGCCGTTGGCCTCCAGCGCCTGCGCCAGCTTCAGCGGGGTCTGGCCGCCGTACTGCACGATCACGCCCTTCGGCTGCTCCAGTTCGACGATCTCCAGCACGTCCTCCAGGGTCAGCGGCTCGAAATACAGGCGATCGGAAGTGTCGTAGTCGGTCGAGACGGTTTCCGGGTTGCAGTTGACCATGATGGTCTCGTACCCGTCCTCGCGCAGCGCCAGCGCCGCGTGCACGCAGCAGTAGTCGAACTCGATGCCCTGGCCGATGCGGTTGGGGCCGCCGCCGAGCACCATGATCTTGTCGCGCGAGGTGGGCGCGGCCTCGCACTCGTCCTCGTAGGTCGAGTACAGGTACGCCGTGGTCGTGGCGAACTCGGCCGCGCACGAATCCACGCGCTTGTAGACCGGGCGCACGCCGAAGGCCTTGCGCAGCACGCGCACGGCGGATTCGTTGGTGTCGACCAGTTGCGCGAGGCGGGCGTCGGAGAAGCCCATGCGCTTGAGCGCGCGCAGGCGCTTCGCATCGAGGCCCTCCAGGCCCGCAGCGGCGACGTCGCGCTCGGCGGCGACCAGTTCCTCGATCTGGTCCAGGAACCACGGGTCGACGAACGACAGCGCGTGCACGTCCTCCACCGACAGCCCGGCGCGGAAGGCGTCGGCCAGGTAGAACATGCGCTCGGGGCCGGCTTCCTTCACCTCGCGGCGCAGGCGCGCCATGCCCTCGTCGCTGGACAGGTCCAGGCCGGTCGGGTCGAGACCGACCTTGCCGGTCTCCAGCCCGCGCAGCGCCTTCTGCAGCGATTCCTGGAAGGTGCGGCCGATCGCCATCACCTCGCCCACCGACTTCATCTGGGTGGTCAGGCGCGCGTCCGCGGCCGGGAACTTCTCGAACGCGAAGCGCGGGATCTTGGTGACGACGTAGTCGATCGCCGGCTCGAACGAGGCCGGGGTCAGGCCGCCGGTGATCTCGTTCTTCAGCTCGTCCAGGGTGTAGCCGACGGCGAGCTTGGCCGCGACCTTGGCGATCGGGAAGCCGGTCGCCTTGGAGGCCAGCGCCGACGACCGCGACACGCGCGGGTTCATCTCGATCACGACCACGCGGCCGTTCTGCGCGTTGATGCCGAACTGCACGTTGGAGCCGCCGGTATCGACGCCGATCTTGCGCAGCACCGCGATCGAGGCGTCGCGCAGGCGCTGGTATTCCTTGTCGGTCAGCGTCTGCGCCGGGGCGACGGTGATGCTGTCACCGGTGTGGACGCCCATCGGATCGAGGTTCTCGATCGAGCAGACGATGATGCAGTTGTCCGCCTTGTCGCGGACCACCTCCATCTCGAACTCCTTCCAGCCCAGCACCGATTCCTCGATGAGCACTTCATGCACCGGGGAGAGGTCGAGGCCGCGCCTGGCGATCTCCTCGAATTCTTCCTTGTTGTAGGCGATGCCGCCGCCGGTGCCGCCGAGGGTGAAGCTCGGGCGGATGATGGTCGGGAATCCGACCTTGGCCTGGATCTCCAGCGCCTGCTCGAACGTCCTGGCGACCTCGGCCTTGGGGCATTCCAGGCCGATCTCGCCCATCGCGACGCGGAACAGTTCGCGGTCCTCGGCCATGCGGATGGCCTCGCGCGAGGCGCCGATCAGCTCGACCCCGTAGCGCTCCAGCACGCCGTTGTCGGCCAGGTCCAGCGCGCAGTTCAGCGCGGTCTGGCCGCCCATCGTCGGCAGCAGCGCGTCGGGCTTCTCCTTGGCGATGATCTTCTCGACCGTCTTCCAGTTGATCGGCTCGATGTAGACCGCGTCGGCCATGTTCGGGTCGGTCATGATCGTCGCGGGGTTGCTGTTGACCAGCACCACGCGATAGCCCTCGTCGCGCAGCGCCTTGCAGGCCTGGGCGCCGGAGTAGTCGAATTCGCAGGCCTGGCCGATCACGATCGGGCCGGCGCCGATGATCAGGACGGTCTGGATGTCGGTGCGCTTTGGCATGGCTTCTCTCAGTACAGGCGGTTGCGCCACCGGTCCGGTGGCAGCCAGGTGATCCGGTTCTCGTCCTCGACGTCGACGCCCCCCGCCTGCACGGCGGCGAGCACCTCGGTCCGCATCTCGCTCCAGCTCCGCGCCCGGGCGCCGATGCGCGCGCCGAGCCGGTTGTTGTGGCGGTCCATCGCGTTGGCGGCGTCGCCGCCGTCGCCGTGCTCCATGATCCGCGTCGCCCACGCCACCCAGCGCGCCGACCCGGTGTAGGCCACGGTCGCGCTGGCGAGGCTGTGCCGGTAGGCGTCCTTCGGACCGTTGCGTCCGCCCGGGAGGTCGGACCGCAGGGTCGTCGCGTAGACGCTGCCGAGGACGAAGGCGGGATAGGCCGCGACCAGCGCGGATACGAGCAGCGCGCGCAGCGCCACCCGCCCCGGGCGAGATCGCATGGCCTGCCGCATCGTCACAGCAGGTCGGACATCGGGATGTTGCAGGTGCCGACCGCCTTGAGCATCAACTGGCTGGCCAGCGAGGCGCCCAGGCGCTCGCCGGCGGCCTGGTTCTCCGCCGCCGACTTGCTGTTGTCGAGCGCGTCGCCCAGCCCGACCTGCTTGCGCAGCGGCGCGTAGTTCGGATCGTTGAGGAAGGTCAGGAACGAGGACAGCTGCTCGGGGGTGACCTCGCGCATCATCGCCGTGGCATCGACGTCGGCGCCGCCCTTGGCCTTGCTTTCCACGCCGGCCATCATCATCCGGCCGAAGACCTGCGCGGCGCCCTTCTCGAGCAGCGCGATGTCGTCGGCGACCCGCGAGGGATTCGCCGAGACGTAGGCACGGGCGTCCTGCATGCGCGTGCGGTGGTAGCCGGCCGAGGACAGTTCCCCGCGCAGGCAGCGCAGGCGCTCGGGCGTGGACGCCTTGGGCATGTCCTGCATCGGCCAGGCGGGATCCTGCGCGGAGAGCATGTCGAAGACGCGACCGAACGGCAGCAGTTCTTCCATCAGCGCGGCGAGCCGAGCGGCGTCGGCCTGCGCGGACTGCGCGCTCGGGGCCGGTTTCGCCGGTCCGGTGAGAGCCGCGGGGGCGTTCGTCGCCGCGAGGCCCAGCGCCAGGGCGCAGCACGTCGCGGCGAAGCGCAGGCGCGCGGCGGTGGACAGGCGGCGCGTGCGGGTCGTATGGATCATGCGGGTCATGCGGCGCGCTCCATGAGGGCGACGAAGCGATCGAACAGCGGCGACACGTCGTGCGGGCCGGGGCTGGCTTCCGGGTGGCCCTGGAAGCTGAAGGCCGGCGCATCGGTGAGCGCGATGCCCTGGTTGCTGCCGTCGAACAGCGAGCGGTGGGTCACGCGCACGTTCGCCGGCAGCGTGGCCTCGTCGACCGCGAAGCCGTGGTTCTGCGAGGTGATCATCACCCGACCGCTGTCGAGGTCGATCACCGGGTGGTTGGCGCCGTGGTGGCCGAACTTCATCTTCAGCGTGCGCGCGCCGCTGGCCAGGCCCAGCAACTGGTGGCCGAGGCAGATGCCGAACGTCGGAATCCTGCGCGCGATGCATTCGCGGATCGCGGCGATCGCGTAGTCGCAGGGCTCCGGATCGCCCGGGCCGTTGGACAGGAACACGCCGTCGGGCGCCATCGCGAGGACCTCGGCGACCGGCGTCTGCGCCGGCACCACGGTCACGTCGCAGCCGCGCTCGGCGAGCATGCGCAGGATGTTGCGCTTCACCCCGAAGTCGTAAGCGACGACCCTGTGCTTCGGCGTCGCGGTCGCGAACGCGTCGCGGTCGAGGTCGAGCTGGCCTTCGGTCCAGGGATAGGCGCGCTTGGTGGTCACCACCTTCGCCAGGTCCATGCCCTTGAGGCCGGGGAACTTGCGCGCCGCTTCCAGCGCACGCTCGACATCGACCTGCGGGTCGAGCCCCGCGCCGGCCAGCAGCGCGCCGTTCTGAGCGCCGCGGTCGCGCAGCAGGCGGGTGAGCTTGCGGGTGTCGATGCCGGCGATCGCGACGATGCCGCGGGCCCGCAGCCACGCCGGCAGCGCGGCCTGGCTGCGCCAGTTGCTGGGACGGCGCGGCACGTCGCGGACGATCAGGCCGGACGCCCAGACCTTCCCGGCCTCGTCGTCGAGGTCGGTGCAGCCGGTGTTGCCGATGTGCGGATAGGTCAGCGTGACCAGCTGGCGGGCGTAGGAGGGATCGGTGAGGATCTCCTGGTACCCGGTCATGGCGGTGTTGAACACGACTTCGCCGACGGACAGGCCGGGCGCGCCTACGGATTCGCCCTCGAATACGGTGCCGTCTTCGAGGACCAGGATTGCGGTTTCGGTCACGTGGGGGTCGCCTTTGTCGGGCTGCTTCGGGTTGCACGAAGCCTCGGACGCGGTGCGGGACCAGGTCCGGGGCTCGGTGTCAGGCGAGCCGGAATTGTACCGGCGAGATGCCCTCGATGCCAGCCTTCCGGGCGATTCGCCCGGACGCGCGCCGCTGCCTGAACAGGCGCATTCATGCGATCGCATACACTCCGGCGATGACCTCGACGGCCTACTGGACGCACACGCTGCTGGAAGTGGCGGCCTATTCGATCGGATTCCGGCTCTACCTGCGCGAGCGCCGCCGGCTGCCGGCCGGCGCGACGCTGGACCGGGTGCAGAGCCTGCTGCTGATCGCCGGCGCCGCGGCCGGGGCCGCGCTGGGCAGCAAGATCGCCTACTGGCTCTACGACCCGGCGTTCGCGTTCGCGGATTTCCCCGACCCGCGCCGGCTGCTGGCCGGCAAGTCGATCGTCGGCGGGCTGGTGGGCGGCCTGTTCGGCGTGGAGGCGGCGAAGCGGATCGCCGGCATCCGCGGCTCGACCGGCGACGCCTTCGTGCTGCCGCTGACGGTGGGCATGATCGTCGGCCGCATCGGCTGCTTCCTCGGCGGCCTCGCCGACCACACCTACGGCAATCCCACCGCCCTGCCCTGGGGCGTGGATTTCGGCGACGGCGTGCCGCGGCATCCGACCCAGTTGTACGAGATCGCGTTCCTCGCGCTGTGGGGCGGCCTGCTGACCCTGCGCGGCGACCGCTTCGCGCGTCCGGGCGACCGCTTCAAGGCGTTCCTCTGCGGCTACCTGCTGTACCGGCTCGCGATCGAGTCGATCCGGCCGATACCGCATCTCTACTTCGGCGCGCTCTCGGGCATCCAGCTGCTTTGCGTGTTCGGGCTGCTCTACCATGCCCGCGACCTCCCCCGCATCGTGAAGGCGCTGGCATGGCCGCGAAGGTAAGACCGTACCTGTTCTACGACACCGCGGTGTCGGTATGCTCGACCTGCCTGCGTCGCGTCGAGGCGACCATCCTGCTCAAGCAGGATGGCAAGGAAGGCCACGTCTATCTGGAAAAATGGTGCCCGCAGCACGGCCGCGAGCGCGTGCTGATCGCCGACGACATCGACTACTACCGCCTCTGCCGCGAACGCTTCATCAAGCCGCCGGAGATGCCGCAACGCTTCAACACCGAGCGCAAGTGGGGCTGCCCCTACGACTGCGGGCTGTGCCCCGAGCACATGCAGCACAGTTGCCTGACCCTGATCGAGGTCACCGACCACTGCAACCTGCGCTGTCCGATCTGCTACGCCGACTCCGGGCCGCATCGCCCGGGGTTCCGCGACCTGGCGACGATCGAGCGCATGCTCGACGCGGTCGTCGCCAACGAGGGCGAGCCGGACGTGGTCCAGATCTCCGGCGGCGAACCGACCCTGCACCCGCAGTTCTTCGAAATCCTCGATGCGGCCAAGCAACGGCCGATCCGCCACCTGATGGTCAACACCAACGGCCTGCGGATCGCCAAGGACCCCGCGTTCGTCGAACGGCTGGCGACCTACATGCCGGGCTTCGAGCTGTACCTGCAGTTCGATTCGCTGCGCGACGAGGTCCACCAGCAGCTCCGCGGCGCGCGCTTGCGCGACATCCGCCTGCAGGCGCTGGCGGCGCTGAACCGGCACGACATCTCGACCACCCTGGTGGTCACGGTGAAGAAGGGCCTCAACGACGGCGAACTGGGCGAGATCATCGACTTCGCCCGCCGCCAGCCCTGCGTCCGCGGGGTGACCTTCCAGCCGATCCAGCACGCCGGCCGCACCGAGGGCTACGACCCCGCGCACGACCGCCTGACCCTGACCGAAGTGCGGCGCGGCATCCTCGAACAGAGCGACCTGTTCCGGCCCGAGGACCTGATCCCGGTGCCCTGCCACCCCGACGCGCTGGCGATGGCCTACGCGCTGAAACTGGACGACGACGGCGGCGAGCCGCGGATCGTGCCGCTGACCGGGATGATCCCGCCCGAGGTGCTGATCGAGGGCGGCCGCAACAGCATCGTGGTCGAGAAGGACGACCAGTTGCGCGACGCGCTGTTCCGGCTGTTCGCCACCAACCATTCGCCGCAGTCGCAGGTCTGCTCGCTGGCCGACCTGCTGTGCTGCCTGCCGCAGGTGCAGGCGCCGGAGGGGCTGGGCTACCGCAACGTGTTCCGGGTGCTGATCATGGCCTTCATCGACGCCGAGGGCTTCGACCTGCGTTCGGTCAAGAAGAGCTGCGTGCACATCGCCCAGCCGGATGGCACCATCGTCCCGTTCGACACCTACAATCTGTTCTACCGCGACGACCGCCGCAGGCAGCTCGAAGCGCTGCGGGCGCGGGTCGACATCGCCGACATCGGCAGCGCCGGGGCCGGCGCCGTCGAGGTCGCCAACACCAGGACCACCGGCACCGAGGAGCCGCAGGCATGAACGATCCGGTCGACAACGCCTCCGGGCAGCACGATCAGCCCCCTGCCCCGCCCGCCTCCGGCGGCGATGCCGCGGGGCGTCCGCCGCTGCCGACCTGGCTGAAGGTGATCCTCGGGATCTTCGCCCTGATCGGCGGCCTCACGCTGCTGCTGATCGCCGCCTGCTTCGGCATGATCGCGATGCAGTGACGCCGGGCGCGCGATGACCGGCCCGACGGGTCGGCTCCGCAGGCCGGCTCCGCAGGCCCGGGCCGACCGGGTCAATCCAGGAGATCGCGCACCCGATAGCTGCCCGCCGGCCTGCCGGCCAGCCGCGTCGCCGCGTGCAGCGCGCCGCGGGCGAAGATCTCGCGGCTGGTCGCGCGGTGTGTCAGCTCGATGCGTTCGCCGAAGGTCGCGAACTGGACCGTGTGCTCGCCGACGATGTCGCCGGCGCGCAGGCTCGCGTAGTGCGGGTCCGCGCCGGAGCGCTGCGCGGCCGCGCCGAGCGTGAGCGCGGTGCCCGAGGGCGCGTCGAGCTTGCGGGTGTGGTGCTGCTCGACGATGTCGCAGTCCCAGCCGGGCAGCGCCGCCGCGGCGCGTTCGACCAGCTCCTCCAGCACCGCCACGCCGAGGCTGAAGTTCGACGCCCAGACCACCGGGATCCGCCGCGACGCCGCCTGCAGCGCGGCGCGCTGCTGCGAAGCGAGCCCGGTGGTGCCGGACACGAAGGCCGCGCCGCGCGCCGCGCACAGGGCGAGGACCGCGTCGAAGGCGGCCGGCAGGCTGAAGTCGATGGCGACATCGAACGCCGGCACGGTCGCCAGCGCGTCGACCGGGTGGAACGGCTGGCCGAGCAGCGCGGCGTCGGACGACGGCGGCGCGACCGCGGCGACGACGCGCAGGTCGTCGCGGCCGGCGGCGAGGCGCAGCAGGGTCTGGCCCATGCGGCCGCTGGCGCCGTGGATCAGGAGGCGGAGGGGATCTGACATCGACGCAGGGTAACGGCGACCGCCGGGCGACTCAATCGGGCCGGGGCAGTCGGGCAGGGTCAGGCCGGGCCCGGCGTGTAAGCCGTGCATTCCAGCACCCGGCCGGCGCCGGCGGCGTCGATCTCGGCCGCGGCCGCCGCGACCACCGCGGCATCGACCTCCGCGCCGAAGCCGATCCGGAAGTGGACCTCGCCCGCCGGGGTGCGCGAGGAGTGGATCGACGACAGGCTGATCCGGTGGCGCTCGAACACGTCGAGCAGGGCCCGCAGCGAACCGGGCCGGTCTTCCGGCAGGTGGACGCTCATCGACGGCCGATCGACGAGGTCGGCCAGCAGGTAGCCGACGCGCTCGAATGCGTAGTTGCCGTCCGCCAGCAGCGGCGCGCCGAGCGCCTCGCGGTTGGCGTCGAGGAAGCGCGCCCTGAACGCGTCGCGCGCCCCGGCGTCGCCGCGGACGACGAGATCGCGCAGCGCGCCGAGTTCGCCGAGCAGCCGGTCGAGCATCGCCGGCACGTGCGGGTTGCAGAACTGGATGTCCTCGTAGATCTGCGGGTTCAGCGACAGGATCCGGGCCGCCATCGCCACGTCCAGCTCGAACGAAGCGGTGCGCAGCGGCAGCAGCTCCGCAGGCGCGCCGAGCAGGCCGGCGTAGTCGCGCAGCACGCCGGCCTCGGCCAGGTGGGTGGCGTGGACCATCGCCTGGACCAGCGCCATCGCCCGGTCGTGGCGTTCCGGGGTGACCCGCACGCACTCGGCCTGCAGCGCCTCCAGCAGTCGCGACAGCCACGGCCGCCACGCGTCGAGGCGCGCCTCGCAGACCGCGAGCATCCGGCCCTTGAGGGTCGGCGCCTTCGGCGGCGCGGTCATCGGATGCAGGCCCGCGACCTCGGCCCGCGAGCGCAGCATCGCCGCCACCGGGACCTGCTTGATCGAGGTGACGTCGAGCCACAGCCGCCCCTGCTCGCGTCCGGCCGAACGCACGCGCCAGTCGTCGATCACCGCCTCGGTGACCCGGATCGGCGCCGCGAACAGCAGCACGTCGGCCTCCGCGAGCAGGTGCTCGACGCTGTCGCCGTCCGCTGCGGAGGGATCGTGCCCCAGCACCGCCAGCCCCATGCGCTCGACGAAGAACCGGCGCAGCCAGCACCCGTAGGCGCCGGCGGCGCCGACCAGGCCGATCACCGGCCGGGCGGGCGCGCCGGTGGTCATCGCGCGGCGTCCGCGCTGCGCAGGTAGACGATCTGGGCGCGCAGGTTCTGCATCACCTGCTTCATCAGTCGGCCGTAGGCGGCGTTGTACTCCGCGGTGCAGGTCGGCCCGGGGGTGTTGTCGTCGAGGCTGCGCTCGACCACGATGCGGTTGCCCTCGCGGCGATACGTCGCCCGGTACGACACCGGGCCCTCGGCGACGGTCATGTCCGGCGGAATCGCCGCGATCCGCAGTTCCGGCGCGAACGCGTAGACATAGGATTCCTGCGAACGCGTGCCGCCGCACGCGCCGGCGCCCGCGGGCTTGCCCGGATCGGGCAACTGGCTGGCGACGAGGCTCTGGATCGGCCGCAGGCTCAGGAACCACGGCGACACCTCGAAGCCGCCGGGGACGGTCACCATCGACTCCACGTCGAAGTCGGCCTCCATCGCGAAGCGATCGGTCGCGGCCGGATCGCCGGTGTCCATGCGCACGCTGCCGTCGCCGATCAGGCCGCGGCTGCGGAAGTACGACTTCACCAGGTCCGCGGGCATCGTGCCCGCCTCCTGCATCTGCCGGCGCGCCACGATCGCGGTGTCGCCGCCGACCTCGACCCGCACCGTGCCCTTGACCCGGCCGTCCGCGGCGATCTCGACCTCGGTGCGCATCTTCTGCCACTCGCGCGCGCGGTCCGGCATCGGCGCGACGCTGTCGTCGCGATAGCCGTCCACCAGCAGCACGCGCTTGCCGGCGACCGCGTCCGGCAGGCTGCCGAACGGCGTCTGCGAGGATGTGGAGTCGAGGTAAAGGTCCAGCGACGGCACGTAGTTGATGACGTGGTTGACCATCGACACGACCGGGATCTCCGGCAGCGTGTAGAGATTGCCGGCGTTGACGAGGGCCTGGGTGTTCTCGATCCCCTTCGCGCGCAGCAGCGCCTGCAGCAGGGTCGCGTGGTCCTTGCAGTCGCCCATGCGGTTGTCGAGCACCACGTCGAGGTCGCGCGGGACCACGGCGCCGATGCCGATGCAGTTGCCCGCGTACGCGATGTTCTTCGCGACCCAGTCGTACAGCCGCTTCGCGACCTCGCGCGGCGCCTTCGCGTCGCCGGCGATCTCGTCGGCCAGTGCTGATATCCGCGGGGTGACGGCCGCCTTGGGCTCGGCGCGCGCACCGTAGGCGCGGGCGATGTCGGCGTAGCCGCCGAAGGTGGTGAAGGCGTAGCCGGGATAGCGCTCGAACTCGTACAGCGCATCCTGCAGCGTGTCCGGATCGACCGGCTCAAGATTGCGCCAGGTCCATTCCAGCAGCCGGCGGCCGTCGCGGGTGCGATCCTTCGCCAGGGTCAGCTTCGGCGCGGACCAGGTCGCGCGCAGCGCGGCCGGGGCGTCGATCGAGATGCGGACGTCGCCGTAGTAGGTGGTCGGGTCGAAACCGTCGATCACCGAAAACTGGCCGGGGAACATCGGTTCCTTCGCGGTCAGGCGGTAGCGCAGCACCGTGGTGTCGCCCACCGCGAGGTCGGGGAAGACCACGGTCAGCGAGGTGCGGTCGGAGTAGATCGGCGAATCGCCGTCGCGTCCGCGGCTGCTGCTGACCTGGAAATTGCCCGGCGGCACGTCGATGCGGCGGCCGTCCGCCTTCAGCGTGTAGGCGCTGAGCACGTCCGCCTGCTGGATGCTGGTGCTGTAGCCGATCGAATCGTCGCGGGCGTAGTCGACGCCGCTGGCCTTGAGCACCTTGGTCGCGGTCTCGACGGTCTCGACGTAGCGGCCGTCGGCCTCGACGACGTAGTCGTGCGACTCGCGCTCGATGCGGACCGGCCAGTCCTCGGGGCGGTTCGCGGCGTCGGCCGCGGGGGGCGCGAGCGCGACCAGCGCGAATGCGCAAGCGCCGATAACGCGGCTGCGATGACGGTTGTGCATGGCGCTCCTGCCCCGAGTTCGACCCGGGCACTGTAGCGTGCCCCGGTGAAGCCCGCGAGAAGCCGGCGGGAAGCCTGGGTTACGTCCGCCCCCGCGATCGGCGTGTGTTCGCGTGGGCTTCGCGTGGACGCCGCGCGGACGCGCGGCCGCCGATCAGGACGTCATCCGCTCCCAGAAGCTCCTGACGCCGTCGATGAACGTGCTCGACCGCGGCGAATGGCGACGGGCGCCTTCGCCGCTGAAGGTGGCCTCGAACTGCTGCAGCAGTTCGCGCTGCTGGGTCGTGAGGTTGACCGGGGTCTCGACCACCACGCGGCAGTAGAGGTCGCCCGTGCCGCGGCTGCGGACCGACTTCACGCCCTTCTCGCGCAGGCGGAAGACGCGGCCGGTCTGGGTCTCGGCCGGGATGCGGATCTCGGTCTCGCCGTCCAGCGTCGGCACCCGCACCACGTCGCCGAGCGCCGCCTGCGAGAAGCGGATCGGGACTTCGCAGTGGAGGTCGTCGCCGTCGCGCTGGAAGATGTCGTGTTCGCGGACCCGGATCTCGACGTAGAGATCGCCCGCCGGGGCGCCCGCGGGGCCGGCCTCGCCCTCGCCGGTCAGGCGGATGCGGTCGCCGGTGTCCACGCCCGCCGGGATCTTCACCGACAGGACCTTCTCCTCCTCGACGCGGCCGGCGCCGCGGCAGATCTTGCACGGATTGCTGAGCTTCTGGCCGCGGCCGCCGCAGTCGGGGCACGGCTGCTGCATCGAGAAGATGCCGCGCTGGAAGCGCACCTGGCCGCGTCCCTGGCAGGTGGTGCAGGTCTCGACCTTGCCGTCCTCCGAACCGGTGCCCTTGCACGGCGCGCAGGCGGCCATGGTCGGCACTTCGATGCGCTTGTCGAGGCCGGCGACGGCCTCTTCGAGGTCGAGTTCGACGATGATGCCGACGTCGGCGCCGCGTCGCGGACCGCGCGCGCCACCGCCGCCGAAGATGTTGCCGAAGATGTCGCCGAAGATGTCGTTGATGTCGGCGTAGCCCTGCTGCCCGCCACCGCCGCCGCCCATGCCGTGCTCGAACGCCGCATGGCCGTGCGCGTCGTACATCCGTCGCCTGCTGGCGTCGGACAGCACTTCGTAGGCCTCCTTGCATTCCTTGAACGCGGCCTCCGCGGCGGCGTCGCCGGGATTGCGGTCCGGGTGGTGCTTCATCGCGCAGCGACGGTAGGCCTTCTTCAGGTCTTCGTCGCTGGCGTTTCGGGCCACGCCGAGGACTTCGTAGTAATCGCGCTTGCTCATGCCTTCCTGCTCATGCCTTGCCTGTCAACGATCGGGCGCGCCGCCGCGCCCGTGGGAATCGGGGTCGATGGGAATCCGGTCAATCCGCGAGCCGTCGCTCGATCCGCGGGTCCGGAACGAACCACACCAGCGCGACCGCGACCAGTCGCTGAACGCCTCGACCCTGCCCTTGCCCATGCCTCCCCCGGAAAACGGTCGGGCGGCCGTGCCGCCCGACGAACGCGCGACGGCCCCGGAGTCGCCCCCGGGGCCGATGATCGTCGCTTACTTGTCGTCCTTCACTTCGGTGAACTCGGCGTCGACGACGTCGTCGTTCTTCGAGGAGGCGGACGGACCCGGACCGGCGTCGCCCGCCGGCGCGTGGCCGGCGCTCGCGGCGGCGAACAGCGACTGCGCCGCGTCCTCCAGCGCCTTCGACTTGGCCTCGATCTGGCCCTTGTCGTCGCCCTTCATCGCCGTTTCCAGCTCGGCGATCGCGCCCTCGGTGCGGCCGATCAGTTCGCCCGGCAGCTTGTCGCCGTGCTCCTTGATCTGGCTGCGCGCGGTGTGGATCAGCGCGTCGGCGTGGTTGCGGGCCTGCACGAGGTCGTGGAACTTCTTGTCTTCCTCGCGATGGGCTTCCGCATCCTGCACCATCCGCTGGATCTCGTCGTCCGACAGGCCCGAGCCGGCCTTGATCTCGACCTTCTGCTCCTTGCCGGTCTTCTTGTCCTTCGCGGACACGTGCAGGATGCCGTTGGCGTCGATGTCGAACGACACCTCGACCTGCGGCATGCCGCGCGGCGCCGGCTCGATCCCGGACAGGTCGAAGCGCGCCAGCGACTTGTTGTAGCGGGCCTGTTCGCGCTCGCCCTGCAGCACGTGCACGGTCACGGCCGACTGGTTGTCGTCGGCGGTCGAGAACGTCTGCGAGGCCTTGGTCGGGATGGTCGTGTTCTTCTCGATGATCTTGGTCATCACGCCGCCCAGGGTCTCGATGCCCAGGCTCAGCGGGGTGACGTCGAGCAGCAGCACGTCCTTCACGTCGCCGGCCAGCACGCCGCCCTGGATCGCGGCGCCGATCGCGACGGCCTCGTCCGGGTTGATGTCCTTGCGCGGCTCCTTGCCGAAGAACTCGGCCACCGCCGACTGCACCTTCGGCATGCGGGTCTGGCCGCCGACCAGGATCACCTCGCTGATGTCGCCGGCGCGCAGGCCCGCGTCGTTCAGCGCGATGCGGCACGGCTCGATCGACTTCTTGATCAGGTCGTCGACCAGCGCCTCCAGCTTGGCCCGGGTGAGCTTGATGTTCAGGTGCTTCGGACCGGATGCGTCGGCCGTGATGTACGGCAGGTTGACCTCGGTCTGCTGCGCGCTGGACAGCTCGATCTTGGCGCGTTCGGCCGCGTCCTTCAGGCGCTGCAGGGCCAGCGGGTCCTTGCGCAGGTCGATGCCCTGGTCCTTCTGGAACTCCTCGACGAGGTAGTCGATGACGCGCTTGTCGAAGTCCTCGCCGCCGAGGAAGGTGTCGCCGTTGGTGGCCAGCACCTCGAACTGCTTCTCGCCGTCGACGTTGGCGATCTCGATGATCGACACGTCGAAGGTGCCGCCGCCGAGGTCGTAGACCGCGATCTTGCGGTCCTTGCCGTCGCCCTTGTCGAGGCCGTAGGCCAGCGCGGCCGCGGTCGGCTCGTTGATGATGCGCTTGACGTCGAGACCGGCGATGCGGCCGGCGTCCTTGGTCGCCTGGCGCTGGCTGTCGTTGAAGTACGCCGGGACGGTGATGACCGCCTCGGTGACCTTCTCGCCCAGGTAGTCCTCGGCGGTCTTCTTCATCTTCTCCAGCACGCGCGCGGAGATTTCCGGCGGCGCCATCTTCTTGCCGTCGCTGGTGCCGACCCAGGCGTCGCCGTTGGAGTGCTCGATGATCGCGTACGGCACCAGGTCGAGGTCCTTCTTGACCTCGGCGTCGGTGAACTTGCGGCCGATCAGGCGCTTCACGGCGAAGAAGGTGTTCTTGGGATTGGTGACGGCCTGGCGCTTGGCGCTGGCGCCGACCAGGACTTCGCCGTCCTTGGTGTAGGCGACGATCGACGGCGTGGTGCGGTCGCCCTCGCTGTTCTCGATGACCCTGGCCTTGCCGCCTTCCATGATCGCGACGCACGAATTGGTCGTGCCCAGATCGATGCCGATGATCTTGCCCATGATGATTTCCTCGAAAGTCCGGAGATTGGGGGCGGTCGTGCCGCCGATGAGCCGTGAGTGGGGGAGCCGGTCGCCGGATTCAAGCGCCCGGCCCCACCGTCCGATGAATGCGCCGCGTCAGTCGTGCTTCGCGACCATGACCAGCGCCGGGCGCAGCAGGCGGTCGTTGAGCAGGTAGCCCTTCTGGCAGGTCTGGGCGACCGCGCCCGGGGCCACCCCCGCGGCGTCGACCAGGCTCATCGCCTGGTGGTGCTCGGGGTTGAAGGCGTCGCCGGCGGCCGGCGCCACCGCCACCAGGCCGTTGGCCTGGGCGATGCGCTCGAGCTGGCGCAGGGTGAGTTCGAGGCCGGCGCGGACCGGGTCGCCCTCGGCGGCCGAGGCCAGGCCGGCCTCCAGGCTGTCGAACAGCGGCAGCAGGTCGCCGAGCAGGCGCTCGTTGGCGAAGCGGCGCGCGTTCTCGACCTCGCGGGCCATGCGCCGGCGCTGGTTCTCGAGGTCGGCGCGCTCGCGCAGGGCGTCGGCGCGGACCTGTTCGAGGTCCGCCTGCAGGCGCTCGATCAGCGCCTCCGGCGTCGCCTCGGTGGCGTCGGCGCCGGCCTGGGCGGCGTCCCGGGCCAGGGGATCGGAAGGATTGGGGTCCTGCTGCGGGGCTTGGCTCATCTCGGTTCCGTTGGCTGGTGGCGGGTCGTCCGCCGACGGGCGATGGGATGGGGCCATGGCCTCCGGAATCAAGCCCTGTCGGGCCAGCGGCCGTCGAAACGATCTCCGGGCCGGGTCGGCGGTCGGGGGCGATGCCGGGTGGCAGCGGCCTGAAGGCCGCTCTACCGGGCCGCTCTACCGGACCGCTTTAACCGGGCCGCTCCGACCGGGCTGCGCTGTCGCCGGGGTCAGCGGACCTCGTCGGGGCCGAGCGCGTCGCTGAGCGCGGACGCGGCCGCCTGCACCACCGGGATCACCCGCTCGTAGGCCATCCGGGTCGGGCCGATCACGCCCAGCACGCCCAGCGTGCGTCCGCCGACCCCATACGGCGCGGTCACCAGCGACACCCCGTCCAGCGGCGCCATGCCGGTCTCCTCGCCGATGAAGATGCGCACGCCCGGCGCGCGCAGGGTGCGTTCGAGCAGTTGCAGGATCTCGCGCTTGCTGGCGAACGCCTCGAACAGCTCGCGCAGGCGGTCGAGGTCGGACAGGTCCTGCACCCCGATCAGCCGGGTCTGGCCGGCCACCAGCATGTCCTCGGCGTCGCTGGCGAGGGCCTGGTCGGCCAGCTCCAGCGCGTGCGACATCAGCGTTTCCATCTCGTGCCGGGCGCTGCGCAGTTCGGCCATCAGCAGGGTGCGCGCCTCGGCCAGCGGCCGGCCGGCGTACTGCGCATTCAGATAGTTGGCGATGCGCTCCAGCTCGCCCGGGTCGTAGGGCCGGCGGGTCTGGAGGATGCGGTTCTGCACGTCGTTGTCGGCGAAGACCAGGATCGCCAGCACCCGCTGGGCGTCCAGCGGCACGAAATCGACGTGCTTGAACGCGAACTGCTCGCGCTTGGGCACGCTGACCACGCCGACGAAGCGGGTCATCGCCGACACCAGCTCGGAGGCGCTGCCCAGCAGCCGCTGGGTGCCGCTGCCGGCGGCCAGTTCGCCGCGCAGGCGGGCCAGCTCCGGTTCGCCCAGCGGGTCGATCTGCAGCAGGCTGTCCACAAACACCCGGTAGCCCTGCGCCGTCGGCACCCGCCCGGCGGAAGTGTGCGGCGCGGCCAGCAGGCCGACGTCCTCGAGTTCGGCGAGGATGTTGCGGATGGTCGCCGCGCTCACGTCCAGGCCGGCGTACTTGGCCAGGGTCTGCGACCCCACCGGCTCGCCGTCGCGGATGTAGCGCGCGATCAGCGTGCGCAGCAGCAGCCGCGCGCGGGGGTCGAGGAAGCCCGGGTCGAGGCCGGCGTCAGCGGGATGGCTCATGCCGACGATATAGGCGCAGCCGGCGGCGCGCGCAAGGGGCGGCGGCAGCGGGCCTTCCACGGCAGGGCCTTCGACGGCAGCCGCCAGCGCCCCTCGACGGCAGTCTCCGGGGATGAGACGGCATCAGGCACAATGCGCGCCCATGCTGACCCATCTCACTCTTCGCGATTTCGCCGTCGTCGCCTCCACCGAGCTGGAGTTCGGCCCGGGCATGACCGTGATTTCCGGCGAAACCGGCGCCGGCAAGTCGCTGCTGGTGGATGCGCTGGGTTTCCTGTCCGGGCTGCGCGCCGACAGCGGCGTGGTCCGCCACGGCGCCGAGCGGGCCGAGCTCAGCGCCGAATTCGACCTCGCCGACCGCCCCGACGCCCTCGCCTGGCTGCGCGAACAGGACATGCTCGACGACGACGGCGACGCGCGCGGCTGCCTGCTGCGCCGCACCCTGCGCTCCGACGGCGGCTCCCGCGCCTGGATCAACGGCCGCGCGGTCACCCTCGCCCAGCTCGGCGAACTGGCCGGGCTGCTGGTCGAGATCCACGGCCAGCACGAGCACCAGGCCCTGCTCTCGCGCCAGCGCCAGCTCGCGCTGCTCGACGCCTTCGGCCGCCACGGCGCGGCGCTGGCGGACGTCGCCGCCGCCACGGCCGACTGGGCGCTGCTGCGGCGCGAGCGCGACACCCTCTCGCGCGCCGGCGACCTGTCCGAACGCATCGCGCTGCTGGAGCACCAGTCCGCCGAACTGGAGCGCGAAACGCTGGAGCCGGCGTCGATCGCCGACCTGTTCGCCCAGCACCGCCGCCACGCCAACGCCGCCAGCCTGATCGAGACCTGCGAAAGCGCCCTCGCCCGGCTCGAAGGCGACGACGCGCCGTCGCTGCTGCAGACCGTGCAGTCGCTGCGCGGCGACCTCGCCCGCGCCCGCGACGACGAGCCGCGGCTGGGCGAAGTCGAGGGCATGCTCGACGCCGCCGCGATCCAGATCGACGAAGCCACCCGCCTGCTGCAGCGCATCCGCGACGATCTCGACCTCGATCCGGACGGCTTCGCCGCGCTGGACGAGCGGCTCGCGCGCCTGCACGCGCTCGGACGCAAGCACCGGGTCGCGCCCGAGGGGCTGTTCGACTTCCGCGCGCAACTGGCCGCCGAGCTGGCGGGCCTGCGCACCGCCGAGACCCGGCTGGCGACGCTGGACGACGAGATCGCGGCCGCCGCCACGCGCTGGCGCGCCGCCGCCGCGACCCTGTCCGCGGCCCGCCGCGAGGCCGCCGACGCGCTGTCGCATGCCGTCTCGACCCTGATCGCCGACCTCGGCATGGGCGGCGGCCGGTTCGAGGTCGCGCTGGAGCCGGTCGAAGGCGACCGTCCCGACCCGCAGGGCGCCGAACGCGCCGAATTCCTGGTCTCGGCCAACCTCGGCCAGCCGCCGCGGCCGCTGCGCAAGGTCGCCTCCGGCGGCGAACTGTCGCGGGTGTCGCTGGCGATCGAGGTCGCCGCGCTGGGCCACGACGCCGTGCCGACGATGGTCTTCGACGAGGTCGATTCGGGCATCGGCGGCGCGGTCGCCGAAATCGTCGGCCAGAAACTGCGCGCGCTCGGCGAGACCCGCCAGGTCCTGTGCGTCACCCACCAGCCCCAGGTCGCCGCCCAGGGCCACGCCCACTACCGGGTGACCAAGGCCGACGCCGGCGGCATGACCCAGAGCGCGGTGCAGAAGCTCGACGCCAAGGCCCGCCAGGAGGAACTGGCGCGGATGCTCGGCGGGGTCGAGGTCACGAAGGAAGCGCGGGCGGCGGCGAAGAAGCTGCTGGAAAGCGCCGGCTGATCGTCACGCTGTCCCGGTAGAGCGGCCTTCAGGCCGCTGATTTTTCGAGATGGGCCACGCAGCGGCCTGGTGTTCAACAGCCGAATGGCTGGTCAGGCCGCGCTACCCACAGCGTCATTTCTGCTTGCGGACGTACAGCACCAGCGCGTGGGCCTGGATCTCGTAGCCGTGCTCGGCGGCGATCCGGTGCTGGATCGCCTCGATCTCCTCGCTCTCGAACTCGATGATCTTGCCGGTGTCGACATCGACCATGTGGTCGTGGTGATCGCCGCGATCGAGCTCGTAGACGGCGTGGCCGCCCTCGAAGTTGTGCTTGAGCACCAGCCCGGCGGCCTCGAACTGGGTCAGCACCCGGTAGACGGTGGCCAGGCCGATCTCGTCGCCCTCCTCGACCAGCCGGCGGTAGATGTCCTCGGCCGCCATGTGCCGCGGCTGCGCCTGTTCCAGCATTTCGAGGATCCGCATGCGCGGATGAGTGACCTTGAGGCCGAGCTTGCGGAGATCTTTGGTTTCCATCGCGCGTTCCGGGGGGTGAGCGCCGGGGACTGCGGCATCCAATCCGCGATGAACGGCCGTCCGCGGCCCGACTGCCGGCGGCGCCGGGGCGCAGTGTATCATCGGCGGCCGCGACACCCCTCCGCTGCCGGCCGTCCCATGCCCATCCTGCACCGCTTCCCGCTCCGCCTGCCCCTGCTGACCCTGACCGTCGCCCTCGCGACCGCCGGCTGCGGCATCACCTACAAGCAGCCGATCTACCAGGGCAACCTGATCGACAAGCGCGCGGTCGACCAGCTCCAGGTCGGCATGAGCAAGCAGGACGTGCAGACCCTGCTGGGCACGCCGTCGGTGGAGGACAGCTTCGACGCCAACCGCTGGGACTACACCGCCACGCAGCGCATCGATCGCCGCGGCAGCACCCAGGTCAAGAATTTCACGGTCTATTTCGAGAACGGCAACGTCGCCCGCTGGGACGGCGACTACTTCCCGGAACAGGACGACGCCCTCGCCCGCAACTCCGTCCGCCAGTTCGGCCGCAACCTGCCGAAGGACGACAAGAAGAAGCGCCGGCGCTGAGCCGCAGACCCGGCCGGGTTCACTTCCGGGCCGCCGCCCGTCGCCGCCGGGCTTCCTTCGGGTCGAGCAGCAGCGGTCGCAGCAGTTCGACCCGGTCGCCGTCGGCCAGCGGCCGGTCGGCCGCCACCGTTTCCCCGAACACCGCCACCGCCGCCGCCGGCTCGCCGTCGAAACCGGCCGCCGCCAGCGCCTGCGCCACCGTGGCGCCGACCGGCAGCGCCAACCGCCTGCTTTGGTGACGCCGCGGCCAGGCGCGGACCACTTCGACCCGCAGCATCCCGGGGGGCGCCGCCTCGGGGGCAGGCGTTTCGACCGCCGGCGCCTCGTCCGCAGGTCTCCGGGCTTCATCGGCCGCGGCCCCGGGGAGGGTCATGGCTCACTCGCCACGGTCGGCCACGCGCACGAAATCGTCGACCATGCGGTCGGCCAGGGCCTGGAACCCCAGCACGAACGCCGGCCCCAGCAGGCGATTGCTGGGCTCGAAGTCGAGGGTCAGGCTGACCTTGCAGGCCGACTCGTCGAGCGCGTGGAACTGCCAGCGCCCCGCCAGCCTGCGGAACGGCCCGTCGCGCAGGGTCATGTCGATGTGGTGCGGCGGCGCCAGCGCGTTCTCGGTCGTGAACCAGGTGCGGATCCCGCCCAGGCCCAGGTCCAGCCGGGCCACGACCCGGGTCTCGTCCGCCTCCAGCACCTCGGCGCCGTCGCACCAGTCGAACCGCTTCGGATAGGCGGCGATGTCGTTGACCAGCGCGAACATTTTCGCGGCGGCGTGTTCGACGAGGGCGGAGCGCTGGATGACCGGCATGGGCGTGCGTGTTCCGGATGACTCGCGGGACGGCCCCGGTTCGAGGACAATGCCGCGGATGAGCAAGCAGAAAGCGCAACAGGATAAGGCAAAGGGCGGCGGCAAGTCCGACAAGGCCGCCGCGCCGGTCAAGACCATCGCCCTCAACAAGCGGGCCAGGCACGAGTTCCACCTCGAGCACCGCTACGAGGCTGGGATGTCGCTGGAGGGCTGGGAGCTGAAGTCGATCCGCGCCGGCCGCGCCAACATCGGCGACGCCTACGCCATGGTCAACGACGGCGAACTGTTCCTGTACGGCTCGCAGATCACCCCGCTGATCCAGGCCTCGACCCACGTCATCGCCAACGACCGCCGCACCCGCAAGCTGCTGATGCACCGGCGCGAGATCGACCAGCTCGTCGGCAAGATCCAGCGCGACGGGTACACCATCGTGCCCACCGCCCTGTACTGGAAGGGCAACAAGGTCAAGCTGGAGATCGCGCTGGCCAAGGGCAAGCAGGCCCACGACAAGCGCGACGCCGCCCGCGACCGCGACTGGGCGCGCGAGAAGCAGCGCGCCATGCGCGCGCGGAACAAGGATGCCTGACCCCGGGACGCCTGATCCGGGACGTCTGACCCGCGACCCGCCGGTAGAGCGGCCTTCAGGCCGCTGCGTTTGCCCTCATCGACAGCAGCGGCCTGAAGGCCGCTCTACCGGCGCGCGCACGCCACCCTTTCGGGCGCGAACGCTTGATCCCGCCCTACCCCACCCCCATACTGCCGGCGTCGATCGAAAGAACGACTCCATCGAAACGGATTCCCGGTCACGGGGGTGCATTGGCTTCGACGGGGGTTGCGAAATCGCACGGCGCATGCCGAGGGGGCAGCTTTCCTCGTTAATCCAGCGGCAAACAATCAGACGCCAACGACGACGTCTACGCTCTGGCCGCTTAAGGCCTAGCCCCGAACCCACTTGTGCCTGTGCTCGTGGATGTAGGGTCATTATCACGGGATCGGTCCCGGCGGCGACCCGCCAACCTGGGCCTAACTCCTAGCGGGTGTGTCCTGCGGTGTGCTTCGCACGCCGTGTTGCCGCAGGGCGAGATCAAACGGTGAGCTAAGCATGTAGTGCCGGGCATGGAGTGCCTTCGGACGGCGGTTCGATTCCGCCCACCTCCACCAAACGGAAAGCCCCGGGCGCAGGCCCGGGGCTTTTTCGTTGCGCGCGCCGCGGGTCGCCTGCGCGCGGCGTCGCCCGCTCACTTCGCCCGGTGGTAGGCCGGATCGGCCAGCAGTTCGCGGGTGGGCTGCTGCATCGGCACGTGGCGTACCGCGGGACTGTGGCTCGCGGTGAAGCCGCTGCCGCGGCCGGGGACGTACTCGGCCGAGACCCGGCTGTCGCCGACCCGGCGCAGCGGCGCCTGCCATTGCGCGCGACCCGCGGCGTCCAGCCGCACCGGATCACCGGCGGGCTTGCCGTCGACCAGGAACCGCACGCTGCCACGCGGCACCCCGCGCTGGGCGACGCGCGGCGTCACCTGCGCCAGGAACACGGCGGTGTCGTCGGGCTTGCCGGACACGGTCTCGAGCAGGCCGGTCATGGTCGCGGCGCGGCGCAGCCGGTCGCCGGTCACTGCCGCGCGCGCGAACACCGCGTCGCCGGTGGCGGTCACGTCGAACAGGCAGCCCTTGCGCGCACGCGCGCCCGCGCGTGGCGGATGTCGCGCGCGTCACCCGACGCGCGCCGTTCGTTACTGTCCATGAGGCTCTCCATGTGCTGTCGCTGGAATTCCGCGGTCGTTGAATGTCCCCGGCGCGTCTGTCCGCGGATCGCGGGCGCCGGCGGATCGGGCGGCGAAACCGGCGCACCCGGATCCGGTGCGTGCGCGGCCTCCCGCCTGCGTCCAAGCCAACGCCCAAGCCCGCACGGAACGGACACGGCGCGCGGAGGCGGGGAAACGCTGGGGAAATCGCGAGCGAAACGCAGGCGCTCTCGGGCTAGAATCCAAGACGAACGGTCCCGCATCGGAGGCCGCCGCCGCATCCGGAGTGCGTTGTGCCGCCAACCATCGATGCCATCGATCGCCTTTCCCGCCGCAGCGACCGCATCGCCGCCGGCCTCATCGGCCTGCTCGTCGGCGACGCGCTCGGAGTGCCCTACGAATTCAAATCGCAGATCGAATTCGCGCCCTCGCCGGGCGACGCGCTCCCGTGCGATGCCGCCGCCTCACTCGCCACCAGATGCCCCCACACGCCCGCCAGCGAGACGAGGTCCTGGCGGTTGTGGTCGGCGACGCGGCGGAGGTCGCGGGCGGAGCCGCCGCGGAGGTAGCGCAGCCAGGCGGCGGGGGCTTCGCTGCCGGGCAGGTCGTCCTCGCGGACGATGCCGAGGACGCGGCGTTCGATCGTCGCGAGGCGGCAGTTCTCCCAGCGGCCGCGGTAGCGGCGGCGGACCGGATGCAGCAGGTCGACGTGGTCGCAGGCGGGCAGCGGGTTGGCCATGCGCGCGAGGCGGTAGCGGGCGGCCAGCAGCGGCGCGTCGTAACTGCGGCCGTTGTAACTGGCGAGCACGGTGCCGGGCGACAGCGTCTCGGCGAAGGCGGCCAGCAGGTCGCGCTCGGCGGCCATCGCGGTGAGGTACCACTGTCGCACGCACAGGCCGACCTCGGTCCAGCGCGCGGCGCCGATCATGAAGGCGCGGGTGCCGGTGCCGCCGGCGAGGCCGGTGGTCTCGGTGTCGAAGAACAGGACGTCGGCGGTGGCGATGTCGTCGTCGCGGCGGGCGAAGCCCAGCGGCATGCGTGCGGGCAGCGGGTCCCAGGGCTGCAGCGATTCGATCAGGCGCAGCCCCGGCGCGATCTCCTCGCCCGTGAGCGCGCGATCGTACGCGTCGGGCACGGGTCGGGTGAGCGCAGGCGCGCGCACGCGCAGCAGCCGGCGCAGGTCGTCGATGGTCTGCGCGGGCGTCGCGCGCGGCACCGGCGCGGTCACCGCCACGCGCGCGGGAGAAGCCTCCTGCCCCGCCTGCCGGCGCAGCGTGCGCAGGCGATCGAGCGTGGCGGCCTGCATCATCCTCGCCCCCTCTCCCCAACCCCTCTCCCGCCAGGGGAGAGGGGCTTGAAGTCCGCGTCGTGCCGGGCCCTGCGCCTTGCTGCCATGCGACTCATCCCGGCGCATCGACCGCCGACAGTGCCGCGAGCACGCGTCGTGCGTGGGCCTTCGGCATGGCGTCGCGCGCGGCTTCGTCCGACGGCAGCACCGGGCCGACGCAGGCCGGGCAGCCGGTGGCGCAGTCGCAGCCGTCGATCAGGTCGATCGCGCGACGCAGCAGTTCCGCCTGCCGCGTCCACAGCGGCTCGGACAGGCCCACGCCTCCGGGGTAGTTGTCGTAGAGATGGAGCGTCGGCGTGAACGCGCCCTGCCCGTCGTCGGGCATGGCTTCGTCGCCGACCATGCGCATCTGGCCGCGACCGCGCACGTCGGCCGCGGCGAACCACGCGCCGTCGCCGCTGCCGACCGCCTTCTGCAGATCGGCGGCGTCGGCCATCACCGCGATGCGGGCGACGGTGTGCACCGCGTGCGCCGCGCCGAGGAAGCCATCGAGCGCGTCCTGCCGCGAGGCGAACAGGCCGTCGAGCACCGGCTGCGGCAGTTGCCACCACACCGCGGTGGTGTGCATCTCGGCATCGGGCAGGTTCACCGGCCCGTAGCCGATGTTCTCGTGGGTGTAGTAGCGGATCTTCTTGTAGCCGGACACCCGGCGCACCACGTGGACCTCGCCGTGGTGGCAGCCGCCGGCGCCGGCGACCACGCCATCGAAGGATTCCAGCACCTTCAGCCTGGTGTAGTCGATGGCGTCGGTGTAGTAGTCGACGTGGGTGCGGGTGACGAACGCCTTGCGACCCTCCCAGTCGAGGCGTTCGACCTGGTACGGCGTCGACTGCACCATGTGGATCGCGCCTTCGTACAGCAGCAGCGGCGCGGAGCTGAAATCGACCTCGGCGATGATGACCTGCCGGCCGTCGCTGCGATCGACCACGACGAAATTGCCGTCCGCGACCGAGCGCAGGCTCACCGCGTTCGCCGGATAACTGTCGGCGATCCATTCCCATGCGCCGCCTTCGGCGTGCAGCACGCCGTCCTCGGCCAGCAGTTCGAGGTAGACCTGCGGCTGGACCGGGCCGAAGGCGTCGCCGTCGCGGAACGGCAGCTCGAACGCGGCGCAGCGGATGTGGTCGAGCAGGATCACCGGCTGGTCCGGCGCGATGCGCGCGTGCTCGGGCGGCGCCGACGAGAAGAATTCGGGATGGCGGACGATGTACTGGTCCAGCGGATCGGAACTGGCGACCAGCACGCCCAGCGACGGCTGCTGCCGGCGACCGGCGCGGCCGATGCGCTGCCAGGTCGCGGCGATGCCGCCGGGGTAGCCGTTGAGCACGACCACGTCGAGGCTGCCGATGTCCACGCCCAGTTCCAGCGCGGAGGTGGCGACGATGCCATCGATCCGGCCGGCGCGCATCGCGCGTTCGGCCTCGCGGCGCTCGGTCGGCAGGTAGCCGCCGCGGTAGGCGCGGATGCGCGCGGGCTTGCGCGGATCGTGGTCGAACACGTCCTTGAGGTACTTGGTCAGCACTTCGACCATCGTCCGCGACTGTGCGAAGACCAGCGTCTTCAGCCCGGCCTTGATCGCCATGCGCGCGATGCGCGTGCTCTGCGACCGCGCGGACGCGCGCAGGCCGAGGTCGGGATTGGTCACCGGCGGGTTCCACAGCAACACGTGCCTGTCGCCGGTCGGCGCGCCGGACTCGGTGATCGCGGTGACGCGGCGGCCGATCAGCGCCTCGGCGTGCGCCTGCGGGTTGCCGATCGTCGCCGAGCACAGGATGAACTGCGGGCGCGCGCCGTAGAACGCGCAGATGCGTTCGAGCCGGCGCAGCACGTTCGCCAGGTGCGAGCCGAACACGCCGCGGTAGGTGTGGATCTCGTCGATCACGACGTAGCGCAGGCGCTCGAACAACTGCGCCCACTTCGTGTGGTGCGGCAGGATGCCCTGGTGCAGCATGTCCGGGTTGGTGACGACGATGTCGCCGTTGAGCCGGATCGCCTGGCGCTGGTCGCCGGGGGTGTCGCCGTCGAAGGTGGCGGCGCGCACGCCGAGGTCGCCGGCCTTGGTCAGTTCCAGCAGTTCGGCGACCTGGTCCTGCGCCAGCGCCTTGGTCGGGAACAGGTAGAGCGCTTTCGACGCCTGCGCCTGGCCGCCATCGCGCAGCGCCGAAGCGACCACCGGCAGCGTGTAGCACAGGGTCTTGCCCGACGCGGTGGGCGTGACCACGACCACGTCCTCGCCGCGCTGCGTCGCCGCCCACGCCTCGGCCTGGTGGCTGTACAGCCGCTGCAGGCCGCGGGCGCGCAGGGCGTTGGCGAGCCGTGGCGGCAGGTCGTCGGGGAAATCGGCGTAGCGGCCCTCGCGGCCGGGCACACGGATCGCGCCGGTCACCCGGTCGGGATACTTGCCGGACAGGCGCACGGCCAGCGACGCGCCGCTGGCGGGCGTCGGCGGCCGCGCGGGCCCGGGCAGGAAGTCGGCGGGCAGCAGCGGCCGTTCGGGCGACGGTTGGGGAACAGCGGACATCGGCGGCACCGGGGCGACGGGCCGGCAGGTGTACATCGGGGATGTCTCACGAGGTGAGATCGTCGGTTCTCGAGGATACGGGGACGCGGGCCCTCCATCGCCGTCACCCCGGCGAAAGCCGGGGCCCCGCTTTTGGGTACATCGAACGATGCAGTGCTTCCGAATGACCAGGCAGAGCGAAAGGCTGGGCCCCGGCTTTCGCCGGGGTGACGGAGGATTTCGGTGACGGAGGATTTCGGTGGCGGTCGATGCGGGGAGGTGGTTCGTCCAAGGTGACGCATCGTCGACGGCACGCTTACGATGGCGCTTCGCTTCCCCTCCCGCGCCCATGACCGACCTGCCCAGCAAATCGCTGCCGAAGATGCCGCCCGGGGTCTGGGTGCTGGGCTTCGTGAGCCTGCTGATGGACGTCTCCTCGGAGATGATCCACAGCCTGCTGCCGCTGTTCATGGTCGGCACGCTGGGGGCGAGCGTGTTCGCGGTCGGGCTGATCGAAGGCGTGGCCGAATCGACCGCGCTGATCGCCAAGATCTTCTCCGGCGCGGTCAGCGACTGGCTGGGCCGGCGCAAGGGGCTGGCGGTGTTCGGCTACGCGCTGGGCGCGTTCACCAAGCCGCTGTTCGCGTTCGCGCCGAGCCTGGGCTGGGTGCTGACCGGCCGCTTCGTCGATCGCATCGGCAAGGGCATCCGCGGCGCGCCGCGCGACGCGCTGGTCGCGGACATCGCGCCGCCGGAGATCCGCGGCGCCGCGTTCGGGCTGCGCCAGTCGCTGGACACCGTGGGCGCGTTCGTCGGCCCGTTGATCGCCACCGGGCTGATGCTGCTGTGGGCCAGCGACGTGCGCGCGGTGTTCAAGGTCGCGATCGTCCCCGGCCTGCTGGCGGTGGCGCTGCTGGTGTTCGGCGTGCGCGAACCGGCGACGCAAGCGCCCGCGACCCGCCGCGGCAATCCGCTGGCGCGCGCGCAGCTCGCGCGACTGGGCCCTGCGTACTGGCAGGTCGTCGCGATCGGCGCGGCCTTCACCCTCGCCCGCTTCAGCGAGGCCTTCCTCGTGCTGCGCGCGACCGACTGCGGGGTGGCTGCGGCGTTCGTGCCGCTGGTGATGGTGGCGATGAACGCGATCTACGCCGGCGTCGCCTACCCGGCCGGCGTGCTCGCCGACCGGATGTCGCATCGTCGGCTGCTGGCGATCGGCCTGGGGGTGCTGATCGTCGCGGACGCGGTGCTCGCCGGCGCGCGCGACTGGCCGGTGCTGATCGCCGGCGTCGCGCTGTGGGGCATCCACATGGGCCTGACCCAGGGCCTGCTCGCGGCGATGGTCGCCGACACCGCGCCGGCCGATCTGCGCGGCACCGCGTTCGGCATGTTCAACCTGGCCTCGGGGGTCGCGATGCTGGTGGCGAGCGCGCTGGCCGGGCTGCTGTGGGACCGGTTCGGCGCCGCGACCACCTTCCTCGCCGGCGCGGGCTTCTGCGTGCTCACGCTGCTCGGGCTGGTGCTGCTGCGCGCGCGCCCGACCGGAACGACGACGGCGCCCTGAGGCGCCGTCGGGACACGCCGCGAGGCGCGTCGGGAAATGCCGCGGGTCTCGAGCCGCGGGTCTCGATCAGCCGCCGGCCTGGTTGGTCAGCGGCACCACGCGGATCTCGACGCGGCGGTTCTGGGCGCGGCCGGCGTCGTTGTCGTTGCTGGCGACCGGGTAGCGCTCGCCCATGCCGACCACCTCGAAGCGCTGGCGCATCAGGCCCTTGCCGACGAGGTAGTTGCTGACAGACGCGGCGCGCTGCTCGGACAGCTTCTGGTTGTAGTCGTCGCTGCCGACGCTGTCGGTGTGGCCGCTGATCTCGACCACGGTCTGGTTGTAGTCGGCCATCGTGCCGGCGACCTGGTCGAGCGCGGGATAGAACTGCGACTTCAGCGCGGCGCTGTTGAAATCGAAGGTGACCGCGTCGGGCAGGTTGAGCTTGATGACGTCGCCGTCGCGGGTGACCTCGATGCCGGTGCCGGCGGTGCGGCGGCGCAGTTCGGCTTCCTGGCGGTCCTGGTAGGCGCCGACGGCGCCGCCGGCGATGGCGCCGACGCCCGCGCCGGCCAGCGCGCGCTGGCGGCGCTCGAGCGCGTCGTCGCCGCTGAGGATGCCGGCGACCGCGCCGATGGCCGCGCCGATCAGGGCGCCGTTGCGGGTGCGGTTGGGGTCGTTGGGATCGCTGGTCTGGCCGGTGTAGGTGGCGCAGCCGCCGATCAGCAGGCTGGTGGCGAGCGCGGCGGCGACGGGGAGACGGATGGGCATGCGCATGGGGAGTTCCTCGGGAGGCGGCCTCGGGGCCGTTTGGCGAGGGTCACCCTAGTCGCCGGAACCTGAACGGTTCGCTGCCCGGGCGGAATGCCGGGCCGGCGTGCGCGATGCAGGGGGGCCTGCCCGCTGTCGCAGGCGCTCCGATCCTTGATCTTCTGTAGGAGCGACGTGAGTCGCGACCGGATGCGCCCACACCGTGTTGCAACCGCATGCGCGCATGGGATCGGGTTCGGATGCAGGCACGGGGGGCGAACGGATGCAGGCAAGCCGGCGTGGATGCACGCATGGGGTCGCGACTGACGTCGCTCCTACGAAAAGAAGATGGGGCGACGTCAGGTCATCAGCGCTTCGGCGGCCACCGAGTCCAGCGGCTGCTGCCAGTCGCCCATCAGCGCGAGGTACAGCAGCTTGTCGAACTCGGCGCCGAAGCGCTGGATCACCGCGCGCGGGTCGGGCACGAGCTTGGCGTCGGCGATCAGGCCGAAGTGGACCCGGCCGTTGTAGCTGAGGATCGACAGGCCGATGCCGATCGAGCCGGTCTGCGGCACCCAGAACATCATTTCGCGGATGCGGCTGCCGGCCAGGTACAGCGGCTGCTGCGGGCCGGGGACGTTGGTGGCGACCGCGGTCGCCTTGCGGCTGAACATGTCCAGCGCGATCTCCTGCACCGCCGACGGCGCCATGCCCAGCGCCGCCAGCAAGCCGTAGGCGACGATGGCCTGGCGCGAGCCCTTCAACTGGCGCATGCACTCGGCGACGTGCTCCAGCCGGCGGATCGGATTGCCGATGCCCACCGGCAGGTCGAGGAACACGAGGCCGAAATGGTTGCCCAGCTTGCGCGCGTGCTCCAGCGGACGCAGGTTGACCGGCACCGTCGCGCGCAGGCTGAGGCCCTCGACCTGCTCGCCGCGCTCGATCATGTAGTCGCGCAGCGCGCCGGTGGCGCAGGCCATCAGCACGTCGTTGACGGTGCAGTCGCAGGCGCGGCCGACGGCCTTCACCTCTTCGAGGTCCAGCGGCGGCGCCCAGGCCACGCGCTTGCTGACGCCCAGCCGGCCGCGCAGCAGCGACGGCGGGTCGTCCGGCAGCGCCAGCGCCTGGACCAGTTCGCGGGCGATTTCACCGCCCTCCTTCGCCAGCACGCCGGCGAGGGTCGGGTCGCGGTACATGTCCATGCCCTTGCCGAACGCCTTGGCGCCGAGCTTGGCGTAGCGCTCCATCGCGCCGACGCGGTCGGCGACCTTGGCGCCGTCCTCCTTCAGCCAGGCCTTGGACAGCGGCGTGCCCTTCTCCGGATGCGCGGTGGTGTCGGTCAGCGACAGCAGCACCTGCACCAGCGCGATGCCGTCGGCGTAGCTGTGGTGGATGCGCGCGATCAGCGCCGAACCGCCGTGGTATTTCTCGACGAGGTGGAACTGCCACAGCGGCTTGGTCTTGTCCAGCGGACTGGACGCGAGGTTGCCGGCGAAGCGCTCCAGCGCCTTCTGGTCGGCGCGCCCGGGCAGCGCGGACAGGCGCACGTGCCAGTCGAGGTCGAAATCCTCGTCGTCCTGCCAGGCCATGCCGCCGGGGATCTCCACCGGCTTCATGCGGAAGCGGGTGTAGGCGAGGAAGCGCTTCTCGACCACCTTGCGCAGCTTGGCGAGCGTGATCGGCTCGTCGAACATCAGCACGCCGGTGATCATCATCGGGTTGGTCGGCCGCTCCATCCGCAGCCAGGCGGTGTCGACCCGCGACATCGATTCGCGGCGCCTGCGCGACGACGCGGACGGCTGCGCGGACGCACCCGCGGACTGCTGTTCGGCCATGGTTTCCTCCCTCTTGCGCCGAGTGAACCATGGCCCCGTGCGCGGGTCAACGCGGGTCGGCGGCGCCCTCCCCGGCGATGCCGCGGTAGGCGGCGAGGGCCTGCTCGCGGCCTTCGGCGAGATCGACGATCGGCCGCTGCGGGTAGTCCGGCGCCAGCCGCGCGAGCGCGCGCGGCTCGGTCCACGGCGCGAAGCGCTGCGCCTTCGGCAGGCCCGCCAGCTCCGGCACCCAGCGGGTGATGTAGGCAGCGTCGGGGTCGAACTTCTCGGCCTGCGTCACCGGATTGAAGATGCGGAAGTACGGCGCGGCGTCGGCGCCGGTGCCGCCGATCCACTGCCAGCCGAGGGTGTTGTTGGCGAGGTCGGCGTCGACCAGCGTGTCCCAGAACCAGCGCGCGCCCTCGCGCCAGTGGTAGCGCAGGTGCTTGCACAGGTAACTGCCGACGATCATGCGCACGCGGTTGTGCATCCAGCCGGTGGACCACAGCTCGCGCATGCCGGCGTCGACGATCGGCACCCCGGTGCGGCCGTGGCGCCAGGCGTCGCGCAGGCCGGGATGGACCCGCGCCCAGGCGAAGTCGGCGAACCGCGGATTGAGGTTCTGTTCCGGGGTCTGCGGGAAATGGTGCAGCAGGTGGTAGGCGAACTCGCGCCAGCCGAGCTGGCGGACGAAGCCCTCGACCGCGGTGTCGTCGCCCGGGCGCGCGTCGCGCAGCGCATGCACGATCCGCCACGGCGCGATCTCGCCGTGGTGCAGGTGCGGCGAGAGCCGCGAGGTGCCGACGTGGTCGGGCCGGTCGCGCTCGCCGAGGTAGTCCGCCGCGGCGCCGTCGATGAAGGCGTCGAGCGCCGCGCGCGCCCCGGCCTCGCCCGGGGCGAAGCGCGCCCAGAAGCCGGCGTCCCAGTCGGGCCGCGGGACCAGCCCGAGCGCGTCGATCGACAGCCCGTGCGGGCCGTCGCCGGCCCTGGGCAGCGACGCCGGCGCCTCGCGCAGCGGCGGCAGCGAGAGTTCCGCCCCACCGGCGCGCCAGAACGGCGTGAACACCCGGTACGGCCCGCCCTGCTTGTTGAGCAGCTTCCAGGGTTCGATCAGCAGCGCGCCGTTGAAGCTCTCCGCGCGCAGGCCCTGGCGGCGGAGCATGGCCTTGATCGCGGCGTCGCGCTTCTCGATCGCCGGCTCGTAGCGGCGGTTCCAGAACACCGCCTCGGCGTCGCAGGCCGCGGCCAGCGTCTGCAGGGTCTGCAGGGTCGGGGCGTGGAAGATCCGCAGCCGCGACCCGCGCTTGCGCAGGTCGGCGTCGAGCGCGGCCAGCGACTTGCGCCGCCACGCCAGCACCGCGGCGCCGGGGGCCCAGTCGCCCTCCTCTTCCGGCGCGTGGATGTAGACCGGGATCGGCGCATAGCCGCCGTCGAGCGCGGCCTGAAGCGCCGGATGATCGGCCAGGCGCAGATCGTTGCGGAACCAGACGATGGCGTTGGGCATCAACTCACCTTGACCGCGGGCCTCACGCCCAGGAAGCCGCCGTCGACCGCGATCGCCTGGCCACTGATCCAGCCGGCGCCGGCCGAGACGAGGAACGCCGACAGCGCCGCCGCATCGTCCGCGGCGTCGTGCCGGCCCAGCGGATACTGGGCCGAAACCGCCCTGCGCGCCAGATCGCCGGAGACGAACTTCGCCGTGGCCGGCGTCTCCGGCAGCCCGGGCGCGGCGGCGTTCGCGGCCGGCGACCGGGTCAGCGCCGCGACCCTGCCGCTGGCCGAGACAAGGCCCGAAGCGACGCCGCCGGAGGCGCCGGCGATCAGGCAGGTCGGGGAAGATGCGTTCATGCCCGACCCTACGGATCGGACGGCGACCCGGATGCAGTGTCGGCCAGCGCCTTGCGCAGCGCCGCCGCGCGCGCCCGGATCGCGGCCAGGCGTTCGGTCGGCAGCCGGTCGAGATTGCGCCACTGCATCCCGGCGCGCGGATGGTCGCGGAAGCGGTCGGCGTGGCGGGCGAGGAAATCCCAGTACAGCGTGGTGAACGGACAGGCCTTCGGGCCCAGCGCCTCGGCCGGGTCGAACGCGCAGCCGGCGCAGTGGTTCGACATGCGCTGGATGTACTTGCCCGACGCCGCGTACGGCTTCGAGACCATCCTGCCGCCGTCGGCGTACTGGCTCATGCCCAGCACGTTCGGCAGCTCCACCCACTCCACCGCATCGACGTAGACCGCGAGGTACCAGGCGTGGATCTCGCGCGGCCGCACGCCGGCCAGCAGCGCGAACAGCCCGGTCACCATCAGCCGCTGGATGTGGTGGGCATAGCCGAGGTCCAGGGTCTGCCGCAGCGCGTCGCGCAGGCAGGCCATGCGGGTGTCGCCGGTCCAGTAGAAACCGGGCAGCGGCTGGTCGGCGCCCAGCGCGTTGTCGTCGAGGAAGCCCGGCATCCGCAGCCAGTAGACGCCGCGCACGTACTCGCGCCAGCCGAGGATCTGGCGGACGAAGCCCTCCACCGCCGCCAGCGGCGCATGACCGGCGCGCCACGCCGCGACCGCGGCGTCGATCGCCCGCCGCGGCGACAGCAGCTTGAGGTTCATCGCCGCCGACAGCCGCGAGTGGTACAGCCACGGCTCGCCCGACCACATCGCGTCCTGGTAGCGGCCGAACGCCGGCAGCCGGTGTTCGATGAAATCGGCGAGCGCGGCTTCCGCATCCTCGGGCGTGAGCGGCCAGTCGAATGCGGCCAGCGCGCCCGGATGCGACCCGAACCGCGCCTCGACCAGCGCGATCACCTCGCGCGTCACCGCGTCCGGCGGGAACGCCCGCGGCGCCGGCAGCGGGCCCGGCCCGCGGCGGCCGAAGGATTCGCGGTTCTCGCTGTCGAAATTCCAGCGCCCGCCGGCCGGCTGGCCGTCGGCCATCAGCACGTCCTCGCGCTTGCGCAGCCAGCGGTAGAAGAACTCCAGCCGCAGCTCGCGCTTGCCCCTGGCCCAGTCGGCGAAGTCCTCGCTCGCGCACAGGAAATGCAGGTCCGGACGCTCCGTCCACGGCACGCCGGCGGCGCGGCAGACCTCCGGCAGCGTCTTTGCCAGCCGCCACTCGCCGGGCTTGACCGCGAGCACGCGCGCCGGCCGCAGCGCGGCGAGATCCGCGGCGAGCGCGTCCTCCAGCGTCGCATGCGCGTGGGTGTCGAGCGCACGGTAGGCCACGCGCCAGCCGCGCGCGCGCAGGGCGTCGCGGAAATGGCGCATCGCGGCGAGGAACACCGCGATCCGCGGCTGCGTGCTCCACACCTGGGTCGCCTCGTGGGCGACCTCCGCCATCCACACCGCGTCGCGGGCGGGATCGAAGTCGTCGAACGCCGCCGACCGCGCGTCGAGCTGGTCGCCGAGCACGACGACCAGGTGGCGCACGGGCGCGGCGTCGCCTGCCGCATCGGCCGCCGCGACGGCCGGCTCAGGCTGCGCCGGACGCGCCACCGACGTACTCGCGCGGGATGCGGTCGTTGAGACCGGTCAGGATTTCGTACGGGATCGTGCCCGCGGCCTGCGCCACCGCCTCGCAGGCGATGGCGGCGTCGCCCTGGCGGCCGATCAGCACCACTTCGTCCTCGTTGTAGGCGGTGCCGCCTGGGCCGAGATCGACCATGAACTGGTCCATGCAGACGCGGCCGACGATGGGATGGCGTTCGCCGCGGATCAGCACCTCGCCGCGCGAGGACAGCGCGCGCGGATAGCCGTCGCCGTAGCCGATCGGCACCGTCACCACGCGGGTATCGACGCCCGGCGCCCAGGTCGCGCCGTAGCTCACCGGGCGACCGGCGCGCACGACCTTGAAGTAGACGACCTGCGAGACCAGCGACAGCGCCGGACGCAGGTCGACGGTGGGGTGCGACGCGGGATCGGGCATCACCCCGTACAGCGCGATGCCGGGGCGCACCATGTCCAGGTGGGTCTGCGGGAAATGCAGCACGCCGCCGGAATTGGCGAGGTGGCGCAGCGGCATCGGCGCGCCGATGCGGGGGAAGTGCGCGCAGGCGTCGAGGAAGCGTTCGAGCTGCAGCGCGGTCATCGACGACGCTGGGTCGTCGGCGCAGGCGAGGTGCGAGTAGACGCCCTTCACCGTGCACCAGCGCGACCCGACCGCGGCCTCGATGAACGGCCCGGCGTTCTCGCTGTGCACGCCGATGCGCTCCATGCCGGTGTCGATCTTCAGGTGGATCACGGCCTTGCGCCCCAGCGCCTCGGCCGCGGCCTCGACCTGGCGCAGCTTGGCCGGCGAGGACACGGTGATCTCCAGGTCGTGCTCGATGAAGCGGGTCACCTGCGGCGCGTGGATGCCGCCGAGCACCAGGATCGGCACGGTCACGCCGGCCTCGCGCAGGGCGACGCCCTCCTCCACGAACGCGACGCCGAGCTGGTCCACGCCCTGCGCCTGCAGGTGGCGCGCGACCGGCACCAGCCCGTGGCCGTAGGCGTTGGCCTTGACGATGCCCATCACCGGCACGCCGGCGTGCGCGCGGAGCGCGTGCAGGTTGTGGGCGAGCGCGTCGAGATCGACGCGGATGCGCGTCGGCCGGTCGCTGGCCTCGGCGTGGACACGGGACAGGGCGGCAGGCTCGGGATTCGGCATCCGCCCATTGTAGCGGGCGTGCCGTTGCGGGCATGCCGTTGCCGACATGCCATGCCGTGGCGGGCATGCCGTTGCGGACATGCGCCACGGCGTGACCGACCCGCCCGCGGGCTACCGGCCCTTCCGCCGGTTCGGGCCGCGCATGCCGCCGGCGCGAGCGGACGCCGCCCGCGAGCGGCCGCGGCGTCCGCCGTGAAACGAAACCCGGCTCCCGCCGGGCTTCGCATGCGCGCTCAGCGCGCCCCGCCCACCGTCCGGTTCTCCGGCTGCGGCGCGTCCGGCGCCGTCGCCTGCTGGGTCCGCGTCGCCTCGGCCATCCGCGAACTCTGGTCCAGCGTCTGCGTCGTCGCCTGGGCGTAATCGATGTATGAATTTTTCGAGGCCGGATTGGTCGGATCGCCCTGCACCGCCACCAGCAGCGTCTGGTTGCCGCTCGCGGCGTTGGTCTTGGCGATGTGGTCGATCGCGCTCAGCCCGCTCGCGCGCGCGTCCGCGGTGACCGCCGCGGCGGCGCGTTCGAGCTCCTCGCGCGATTTGAACCCGCCGCCCGGGCCGAGCTGCTCCAGGTTCGCCAGCGCCTGGCGATACATCGCGTTGTCCGGGTGCCTGGGGTCGGCCATCGACGGCTTGTCGGTCTGCGACGGCTGCGGCGGCTGGGTCTGGCCGTTGGCCGCCGGCGGCTGTTCGGCCGGCGGCGACGTCTGCGACGGCGGCTGTTGCGGAGGCGCCTGCGGCGGCTGGGTCTGGCCGTTGGTCGCCGGCGGCTGTTCGGCCGGCGGCGACGTCTGCGACGGCGGCTGCTGCGGAGGCGCCTGCGGCGGCTGGGTCTGGCCGTTGGTCGCCGGCGGCTGCTCGGCCGGCGGCGTCTGCGTCTGCTGCTGGCCGGGGTAGATGCCCAGCGCGGTCAGGGTGTCGCGCCCGGCCTTGCCGTCCACGTCCAGTTGATGCTGTTCCTGGTACCTGCGCACCGCGGCCTCGGTCATGTCGCCGTAGTAGCCGGTCGTCGGCAGCGGCTGGCCGTTCGCGTCGCGGATGCCCGCGGCGTTCAGCGTTTCCTGCAGGCGCTTCACGTCCGGCCCCTGGTCGCCGTGCACCATCAGCGTGCGCGGCGGGAATTCCAGGTACTTGCGCGGATCCACCGCCTGTCCGCCGAGGACCACGCCGTTGCTGTTCTCGCGCACCTCGAAATGCAGGTGGGTGTCGCCCTGCGACGGCGTGTTGCCGCTGCGGCCCATGGTGCCGATCACCGTGTTCTCGGTGACCTGCGCGCCGACCGCGACGCTGCGCGAATCGAGATGCCCATACAGGGTCTGCAGGCCGTTGTCGTGCTGGATGACGACGGTGTTGCCGTAACCCTGCATCTGGCCGCTGAAGATGACCCGTCCCGGGCCGAAGGATTCGATCGGATCGCCGACCCTGCCCTGGATGTCGATGCCCTTGTGCTGGCGGCTGCCGTCGCCGCGCGACGTGCCGAATTCGCCATCGCCTTCGCCGGGCTTGTCCGCACGATTGACGGTGAAGTTGCCCGGCGCGGGCCAGGTGTTGCCGCCGTGCGTGGCCGGGGGCTGGGCCGCGGGCGGCTGCTGCGCGGGCGGCTGATGGGCCGGAGGCTGCTGCGCGGGCGGTTGCTGTGCGGGCGGTTGCTGCGGCGGCGTGGTCTGGCTCGGCGGCTGCGCGCCCTGGCGCAGTTCGTCGTAGATGCCCAGCGCGGTCAGCGTGTCCTTGCCGGCCTTGCCGTCGACGTGCAGGTGATGCTGTTCCTGGTACTGGCGCACGGCCGCGCGGGTCATGTCGCCGTAGTAGCCGGTGGTCGGCAGCGGCTGGCCGTTGGCGTCGCGGATGCCGGCGGCGTTCAGCGCCTCCTGCAGGCGGATCACGGCGTCGCCGCGCTCGCCGTGCTTGAGCACGCCGTCGGCCATCGGGTTGATCACCAGCTCGGTCTGGGTGCGCTGGAAACCCGGGACGAAGTGGCGGTCGAAGCCGTCGTTGTTGCGCGCGATGTCGTTGTAGTACTTGCCGGTGGTGGTGCCGTTGTTGTCGGCGACGTTGCCCTGGCCCTGCGCGGCGTCGATGGCGTTGTCGTAGCCGCCGAGGTGGCGCGCCTTGAGGAAGCCGGCGACGACGTTCGGCGGGGTGTCGGCGGAGAGCACGCCTTCGTTGACCGCGCGCTGGTAGGTGGCGTTGGAGTTGGTGCGGAAGGCCTGGTCCTGGATGTCCGCGGACGCGAGGTACCTGTCGAGGCTCAGGCCGTTGTTCCAGTTCGCCGGATCGGCGAGGAAGCGCTGCGCGCCGCCGGACACGCCCCAGTCCCAGTCGTTGCTGAAACCGGACGCCTTCAGTGCGGCTTCGTACTTCTCGCGATTGACCAGGCCGGCGTCGGTGAGCCAGCCGGCGCCGCCCTGGTAGCGGCCGTAGTAGCCGTAGCCGTTGTCGGCGTCGAGCCTGCCGCCGGAGCTTTCGGTATCGACCACCGAGGCGACCAGGCGCCGGGTCCAGGCATCGTCGAGGTTGCCGATCGTGCCGGCGTGGTAGTCGTTGGCGGTGCGGATGGAAGCCTGCGGATTCGTAGCCATCGTGCTTCAACTCCCCTGTCGTGTGTTCGGCGGGCGGGCGCGCGCGGCGTCAGCCGGCGACGCAGCCCATGTCGCGGATGCGCGCGTCCGGGCGCGTGCGGGTGAATTCGAAGGTCGTGTTGCCGGGTCCGGTGTTGCCGCCGTCGGCGTCGGCGCTGCCCTGCATGTACAGCGGCGCGCGGCTGCCGACGCGCACCTCGAAGAACGCGGTGCTCCGCCGATCCGGGCGCTGCGAACCGAGCGCGTGCGCACAGCGGTCGGCGATGCGCGCGACCTGCACGTCGCCGCCGAGCTGGGCGCGGATCGCGGCCTCGTAGGCCATCGACGGCCGCGCCTTGCGGAACGCGACCTGCTCGACCGCGTCGCGGCCGGTCAGGGTCACGCCGGCTTCGGTCTCGGGCGGCAGGTTGCCCGGCGGCGGGTCGGTATCGACCCACGCGATCCGGCCGCTGCGCGAACGGGCGTCCTCGACCCCGAGGGCGCCGGGCGCGGGCACCGGTTCGCGATCGAACCAGGTCACGTCGGGCTGGGCCGCGAACGCTTCCCACGTCGGCGCGTCGCCGGCGAACAGATCGAGCACCCCGCGCGCGGCGGACGCCGGCGCATTCGATGCGGTCGGCGCCTCCGCCGGCGCCGGTGCGGCGACCGGCGCTGCCGCGGCGGGCGCGGCGGTGGCCGGCGGCGACGCCGGGGCGGGCGCCGGCTGGGTCGGTGCCGGCGCGCGCTCGCAGGCCGCGAGCGCGCAGCACAGCGCCAGCGCGCGCAGCGCGGGGGCGATCGCGCGGCGGACGCGCGGGTGACGCGGGGGCTGGGGAAACATGCCGGGGATCATCGTGTGTCCATCGAAGCGAGGGATCGTGGAAGAAACGCCGGACCGACGCCGGCGTGCGCGAACATCGCGCGCACCGGCGTCGGCGGACGGCGCGCTCAGCGCGCGCCGGTCACGAGCCGGTTTTCCGGCTGCGGCGCCTCCGGCTGCGGGGCCGGCTGGGTCCGCGCCGCCTCCGCCATCCGCGAACTCTGGTCCACGGTCTGCGCGGTCGCCTGGTTGTAGTCGATGTAGGAGTTCTTCGACGCCGGGTTGGTCGGGTCGCCCTGCACCGCCACCAGCAGCGGCTGGCCGCCGTTGGCGGCGCTGGCGTTGGTCTTGGCGATGTGGTCGATCGAGGTCAGACCGGTCGCCTTCGCATCGGCGGCGACGGCCGCCGCCGCGCGCTCCATGTCCTCGCGCGACTTGAAGCCGCCGCTCGGACCGAGCTGCTCGAGGTTCGCCAGCGCCTGGCGGTACATCGCGTTGTCAGGATGCTTGGGATCGGCCATCGACGGCTTGTCGGTCTGCGTCGGCTGCTGCGGCTGGGTCTGGCCGTTGGTCGCCGGCGGCTGTTCGGTCGGCGGCGTCTGCGGATTGGGCGTCTGCGGATTGGCGGGCTGGGCCGGCGCCTGCTGCTGGCCCGGATGGATCCCGAGCGCGCCCAGCGTGTCCTTGCCGGCCTTGCCGTCCACTTCCAGGCCCTTCTGCTCCTGGAACTTGCGCACCGCGGCTTCGGTCATGTCGCCGTAGTAGCCGGTCGTCGGCAGCGGCTGGCCGTTGGCGTCGCGGATGCCGGCGGCGTTGAGCGCTTCCTGCAGGCGCTTCACGCCCTCGCCGCGCTCGCCGTGCTTGAGCAGGGTGTCGTCGAGGCCGCCGCTCTGGCCCTGGGTCTGGCCGGTCTGGTTCTTGCCGAAGTTCTGCGGATCGCCGCTGAGCGCGCGGTACGCATCCGCCGGGTTCATGCCGGCGGCGACGTTCTTCTGGTACTGCTCGCGCATCGCGTCGAGCCGGGTGCCGACCTCGTCGGGGGTGATCGACGCCGCGTTGTTGGCGGTGCCGCCGTAGTGGCTGGCGCCGCCCTTGCGCGGATCGCCCACGCTCGCCCATTCCAGCGCGGCGGCGTACTGCGCGCGCTCGCGGCCTTCGGGACCGCTGGTCTGGCCGGTGATGTAGGCCTTGATGTCGGGACGCTTCTCGTCGATCAGGTAGTCCGCGAAGATGCGCTCCTGCAGCTGCGGCGTGAACTTCGCGTTGGGGTCGATGCCCAGCGTGTTGACCGCGCCGGCCATGGTGGTCGGGATCACCTGGTACTTGCCGACCGCGAACAGGCGGTCCGGGTCGCCCGAGGGCAGCGCCTGGCGCCGCATCACCTCGCCGACGGTCATCTGCGAGAAGTCGATCTTGGCGCCGTTGGCGTCGCCGGCGCGACCGCGGTTGTAGGAGCCGTAGTCGCCCTCGCCGCGCGAGATCAGGTTGCCCAGCGGATTGTCGGAGCCGTAGTCGTTCGGACCGCCCGACAGCCTGCCCGGCGTCGGCTGCTGCGGCTGCTGCGGCTGCTGCGGCTGCTGCGGCTGCTGGGGCTGCTGGGGCTGCTGCGGCTGGGTTTGCGCGGGCTGCTTGAGGCCCAGCGCCGTCAGCGTTTCGTCGCCGGCCTTGCCGTCGACGCCGAGGCCATGCCGGGTCTGGTAGTCGCGCACCGCCGCTTCGGTCATGTCGCCGTAATAGCCGGTCGTCGGCAGCGGCTGCCCCTTGCTGTCGCGGATGCCCGCCGCATTCAACGCTTCCTGCAGATGCTTGACCGCATCCCCTCGTTCACCGTGCTTGAGCACGCCGTCGGCCATCGGATCGACCTGCGCCGTCGTCCCGGTCGGCCCGGGCGCGTCCGGATGCTGTTTCGTGTTGATCCGTTCGCTGAGGACGTCGCCCAGATAGCGTTTGAACTGGGCCGGTTCGACCTCGATGTGCGCGTGTACCGCGCCGGGGCTGCCGACATCCGACTGGCGCACGAGCGGCGCGCCGTAGGGCACGAAATCGCCCTGCTTGTACGGAGAACTGCCGCGGGCGCCATGCAGGACCTGGCCGACCAGTTCATTGTCCGGCGAGCCCAGCGGCTTGCTCCAGATGCTGATGGCATTGGTATTGTCGTTGCGGAATTCGACGTAGCCCTGCACCGGATTCGGCACCATCACCGACTTGTTGCCGCCGGTCGTCTCCAGGATGAGGTCCTTCATCACCAGGGGGATGCCGTTGCGGTCGCCACGGGTGCGCACGGCCTCCAGTTCCCCATCGACGAAGGCCGCGGGGCGGTCCACGGCTGCGGGATTGCCGGCGCTGACTGCCGCCGCGTTCGTCTTTGGATGGTGGATCGCGAGCCAGTCGTAGGCTTGTTCACCGGTGAAATTGCGAGGCACTTCCCGGTTGGTGCCGAGATCGATGCGTGGTTCACGGATCACGATGCGGTCGTCGCTCATTGCTGGTGTCCTCTTTCCTTGGTCTTCTGCGGTGTCTGGAACGGATCGTGCCGACCGCAAGGGTCAGGGCACGACCTCGGGGTCTGAAGTGAGCCGCCAGCAATCGCCCTGGCGCTCGAACCGGTACGAGATGCCTTCGATGTTGCCGGGCAAGGTGACGTAGTAGGCGCCGTTGGCCTCGGGCTTGACGGCGACGTTCGCGGGGATCACGCGACCGTCCATGCCCGGCTGCGGCTTCAGCGTCCACTTCCCGTCGCGGAAGCGCAGGACGAACGCGTCGTATTTCGCGCCTTCCTCGTACACCATGACGGCGTCGTCGCCGTCCTCGCCGCCGCCCAGTTCGGCGACCTTCACCACCGGCGCGGTGAACGCGCGCTCGGTCTGGTCGTTGGCGGCGAAGGCCTTGAGGAAGGCGTCGAAATCCTGCGACGGGCACGCCGGCGCGGCCTGCGCGTCGAGCGCCGAGACCTGCCACGACTTCACCGCCAGCGCGGATTCCTGGCCCGGCTCGTTCCAGCGCTCGTACGGGCCGTAGGTGCCGATCTCGATGCGCTTGCCGGCCTCGGCGTTGGCGAAATACATGTTGCAGTAGCCGTCGCCGCTGCAGCTTTCGACCTCGGGCAGCAGGCTGCAGACGGTGGAACCGGGCCCGGCGTTCTTCCAGCACTCCGGGTCGCGCAGCGGCAGCCAGCCGGTGTCGATCAGCTGCTTGCGCAGCGTCGCGTAGGGCATGCCCTCCTTGAAGCCGGCGTCGATCGCGACCGTCGCCGCGGGCGCTGCGGCGGCCGGCGCCGCGGCAGGCGCAGGGGCGGCGGCAGGCGCATCGGCGACGGCCGGCGCTGCGGCGTCGCCGGCCTGCGCGGCGGGCTTGCAGCCGGCGATCGGCGCGATGGCCAGCAGCAGCGCGAGGCCGGCCTTCGACAGGGTCGTGTTCTTGAGGGTCATCGTTCTGGAAGTCGCGTGGCGGGAAGTCATGGGCGATTCGGCGTCCTGCGGGAAATGAAGGGGGATCAGAGGCCGCGGCCGCGGTCCGGCGACGGCGCGGCCTGGGTCGTGCCGCCCGGCGCGAGGGCGGCGAACTGGGCGCTGGAGGTGTCCAGCGACTGCGCGGTGAGCTGGGCCAGGTTGAGCGGGACCACGTGCTGCGACGGCGCCCCGAGGTCGCCGCGCACCGCGAACACGGTGCCGGGCGGCCCGGCGACGACGTGATCGATCGTCTCCAGTCCGCCGGCGCGGGCGGCGACCAGGATCGAACCGGCGGCGCGGCGGCGGGCCTCGTCGTTGTCCAGCCCCGGGACGGCGCCGAGCGCGTCGTAGACGGCGCGGAAGCGGCCGTGGTCGGGATGCGCGGCGTCGGCGAGCGTGCCGGCGAGCGCGCCGGCCGCACCTTCGACGGCCGGGCCGCGCCTGTCCGGCGCCATCAGCCTGTCGAGGCCGTCGCCGTTGCGGGTGATGTCGTGGATGCGGTCGTAGTTGCTGACGCCGTTGGGGTCGCGGTACGCACGGCCGCCGGTCATCGCCTCGCGGGCGCTGTTGAAACCGACGATGTGCGCCGCCTTGAGGAAGCCGGCCACGCGCGCGGGCTTCTCGTCGTCGCCGATGAACCCCTGATCGCGGGCGCGGGCGTAGTCGCGCTCGGCGTTGATCCGGAACGCGCGGTCCTGCAGCTCCGGCGAGGCCTTGTACGCGTCCAGGCTCAGGCCCTGCTTCCAGTTGCCCGGGTCCTGCAGGAACTCGGCCATGCCGCCGGTCCTGGCCCACGCCCACTCCGACCGCTGGCCGCTCATGGCCCGATCGAGCTTGTCCTGGTCGAGATAGCCGGCCGCGGCCAGGAAGGCGGCGCCGGCCTTGTAGCGACCGACGAATCCCAGCCGGTCGACCACGTCGGGATCGCCGCCGCGGCTTTCGCTGAACACGGTCGAGGCGATCAGTCTTCGGGTGGTCGCGTCGTCGAGCGACGCGATGTTCCCCGCGTTGTACGCATCGGCAGTGGCCACTGCCTTCTGTCGAATATCAGCCATCCACCGATCTCCAATGGATATTCAACGGTCGAATTTTTGCGGTCGGCCGGGCCCTGGAACGCGCCCCGGACGTCACGCTGCGTTGTCGCCGCCGACGGATCGGACGACGTGGAACCGGAAGACCCTCTCGGATGGTCGATGCGCCGCGGCGCATGGCGCCTGCGGTCCGGACGCGACCCGCGGCTGCGGAATCGCACGCTGCAGGCTACCAAGTCCGGGCCGGCGAAGGAAGTCCCGGGGGGAATAGCCGGGGGAATAGCCCGGGGAAGTCGCCCGGGGACGTTCCCGGGATCGAGTCCGCGGGGGCGCTTGCTAGACTGCACCCCTTCCCGCCCGGACCCGCCCATGAAAAGCGCCGGCATCGCGCTGCTCGCCGCCATGGCCCTGGTGGGCGGCCTCGTGCTCTGGCAGGCGTTGCGCCCCACGCCGCTGCCGCCGCCCAGTGCGGCCCATGTCCAGCTCGAGACCGACCGGCTGCACGCCGAAGCCAGACGTTCGCCGCCGTCCCTGCCCAGCCGGGAGGCGATGAACCAGGCCGCGGTCCGGACCACGAAGGAAGCGATGGCCCGCGGCGACGACGAGACCCGCGCCGGATACGCCGCGGGCATCTTCTATGGCGCCTACCTCGCGAACACGCGGGCGCGGCCGGCCTGGTGCCAGCGCCACGGCGTCGACCTGACGCCGTTCGTGAAGGCCTACGAGGCGACCCACGGAGAGGAACTGACGCGCGCGCTGGCGATTTTCGCCAGGGCCGGGCTGACGCCCGAACACTTCACCCGGGTGGACGCCCAACTGGCGGAACTGGTCGAACAGGACATGCGCGACCTCGTCCGCGACACCCATCTGCAACCGCGGCAGGCCTGCGCCCTCTACAACGAAAAGGCGTCGGAGTTCGCGCGCGCCGTCACCCTGCCTCCCGAAGTCCACCAGGCGCTGTTCTCCGCGCAGTGAGCCGGGCGCCTGCGGAACGCCACGCCGGGGACGGCGAAGAAAAAGGAGGGGTCGAGGCCTGCTGGACGCCCGGTAGTGGATCGCTCGACGGATCGCTCGACGGATCGCCGGACCGAAGCCGATCGCAGGCCAGCGGTTGCGCGCGATTTACGGCGCGGCGCGATTTGCTGCGATCATGCACGCGGTCCTCACGATGCACGCCTTCTGATGCACGCCTTCCTGCGCCGGTTCCGCCCTGCCCTCGCCGCCTGTTCCCTCGTCCTGCTCGCCGCCTGCGGCAGCCCCACCCGGCCCACGCCGCCGGCGCCGACGGTCGTCGCGCCGCCCAAGCCGGTGAAGATCCGGATCGGCCTGGCCCTCGGCGGCGGCGCGGCCAAGGGCTTCGCCCACATCGGCGTGATCAAGATGCTGGAGGCCAACGGCTTCAAACCGGAGGTCGTGTCCGGCACCAGCGCCGGCAGCGTGGTCGGCGCGCTGTACGCCAGCGGCATGAACCCGTTCCAGATGCAGGAGAACGCGGTCGCGCTCGACCAGGCCGAGATCCGCGACGTCACCCTGTTCAACGGCGGCCTGGTGCGAGGCCAGAAGCTGCAGGACTACGTCAACCGGATGGTCGGCAACCGCCCGTTCGAGAAGCTCGCGCTGCCGTTCGCCGCGGTGTCGACGAAACTGGAGACCGGCGAGCGCATGGTGTTCGTGCGCGGCAACGTCGGCCAGGCGGTGCGCGCCTCGTGCAGCATCCCCGGCGTGTTCGAGCCGGTGAGGATCGGCGACCTGCACTATGTCGACGGCGGCGTGGTCAGCCCGGTGCCGGTGGACGCCGCGCGCCAGCTCGGCGCCGATTTCGTCGTCGCCGTGGACATCTCGACCAAGACCACCGGCGAGACGCCGAAGAACATGCTCGGGGTGGTCAACCAGTCGATCACGATCATGGGCCAGCGCCTCGGCGCGCAGGAGATGACCCGCGCCGACGTGGTGATCCGGCCGAAGGTCAACGACATCGGCGCCGCCGATTTCGAGCAGCGCAACCGCGCCATCCTCGAGGGCGAGAAGGCCGCGCTGGCGGCGATCCCGCAGATCCGGGCGAAGCTCGCGCAGCTGCGGGCGTCGCGCGAGCGCGCGGAAGCCGAACGCCTGGCCCGCGCCCGCGCCGCGGAGGACGCGAAGCGACCGAAGTGCGAGAAGCCGGGGCTGATCGGCGGGCTGTTCGGCAAGGACGAAAAATGCGAGGCGTCGAACCGCTGAGGCGTCGCGGACTGCACGAAAAAAGGGCCGGCGATGCCGGCCCTTTTTCGTCGTTCGGTTCCCGGTTCGATCCGGCGACCGCCGCTCAGCCGCGGGTCGCGCGCTGGCCGCCCGGCCGTCCCTGCCCGCGCCCCTGTCCACGCTCCTGGCCGCGTTCCTTGCTGGGCTTCTGGCCGGTGTGCGCATGCGCGTGCGCGCCGCGATCGGCCGGCTTGCCGTGGCCGCGGTTGCCCGGCTTGCGCGGCGGACGCTGGCCGCCCGGGCGCGGCGCCTGCGCGCGCGGCGCGCCGCTGCCCGGCGCGTTGGCGTCGAGCCGGATCGGCCGGCTCGGCTCGAAGCCGTCGATGGCCTCCAGCGCGATGTCCGACTTCAGCAGGCGCTGGATCTGGCGCAGCAGCGGCGCCTCGTCCGGCGACACCAGCGAAATGGCCTCGCCCTGCGCGCCGTTGCGGCCGGTGCGGCCGATGCGGTGGATGTAGTCCTCGGCGACCATCGGCAGGTCGTGGTTGATCACCAGCGGCAGGTTCGGGATGTCCAGCCCGCGCGCGGCGACGTCGGTGGCGACCAGGATCCGCGCCTTGCCGGACTTGAACGCGTTGAGCGCCTTCTGCCGCGCGGCCTGGCTCTTGTTGCCGTGGATCGCCAGCGCCGGCAGGCCGGCGGATTCGAGCTGCTCGGCGAGGCGGTTGCAGCCGTGCTTGGTCTTGCCGAAGACCAGCACCTGCTCGGTGTGGCGGGCGGTCAGGATGTCGATCAGCAGGTCGCGCTTGCGCGCGCCGTCGACCGGGTGCGCGCGGTGCTGGATGGTCGCGGCGATGGTGTTCTGCGCGGCGACCTGGACCTGCTTGGGATCGCGCATGAATTCCAGCGCGAGCTGCTTGATCCGCGGCTCGAACGTCGCCGAGAACAGCAGCGTCTGGCGCTCGGTCGGCACCCGCGACAGGATCCGCTTCATCGCCGGCAGGAAGCCCATGTCGAGCATGCGGTCGGCTTCGTCGAGGACCAGGATCTCGACCGCGTCGAGCTTGGCGCTGCCCTGCTGCATGTGGTCGATCAGGCGGCCCGGGGTGGCGACGAGGATGTCGACGCCGCGGCGCAGGTTGTCGACCTGCGGGCCCATGCCGGCGCCGCCGAAGATCGTGGTGACGTTCAGGCGCAGGTACTTGCTGTAGCCGCGCAGGCTGTCGGCGACCTGCACCGCGAGTTCGCGGGTCGGCACCAGGATCAGCGCGCGCGGCTTGCGCGGGCCGGTGGCGGGCTTGCCGCCCTCGACCAGGCGCTGCAGCAGCGGCAGGCCGAACGCGGCGGTCTTGCCGGTGCCGGTCTGGGCGCCGCCGAGGACGTCCTCGCCGGCCAGCACCAGCGGCACGGCCTGGGTCTGGATGGGGGTGGGCACGGTGTAGCCGGCGTCGGCCAGCGCGCGCAGGAGCGCGGGCGCGAGCCCGAGCGTTTCGAAGTTCATGTGATGGCTCCGGGGCATCCGGGGAGGATGCGATGTGTCACTCGGAGCTTTCCGACCGCGCTGCGAGCTGGAAGAAACGGCGCGCCGGCTGGCGGACCGTGTTCGCGCGACGAAAGACGTGCGGAGCGCGCTGTGCGGCGGACGCCCGGTGGGCGCCGTGGACAGCGGCGGCGAGAGGAAAACGGACCCGCCGTGCGCGAAACGGGGCGGATGCTACGCGAAAACCCGGGCCTCCGCCAGCGGATTTTCCGGCAAGCGCCTGATTCCACGGGCGTTCGGCCTCGGCGCGACGCGCGCGGTTCAGGCTTGCGGCCGTACCGGGGTCCGGGGTCCGGGTTCTGCGTTCCGGGCGACCCGCGCTGCGGTCGTTCAGACCTCCAGGGTCAGTCCCGGGTGGGCGAGCGTGGCGGTCACCCCGTACTTTTCGCCGATCTCGCCGGCCAGCGCCTCGCGCGCCCTGTCCTCGCCGTGGACCAGCGCCAGCGGCGGGTGCCCCGCGAACTGGCCGTACCAGTCCATCAGCCCGTGCTGGTCGGTGTGCGCGGACAGGCCGCCGACCGTGTGCACGTGCGCGCCGACGCGGACGTCGTGGCCGTGGATGCGGACCCACTTGGCGCCGTCGACGATCCGCCGGCCGGTGGTGCCCTGGGCCTGGTAGCCGACGAACATCATGTGGGTCTGCCGGCGATGCAGGCGGTGGCGCATGTGGTGCAGGATGCGGCCTGCGTTGGCCATGCCCGACCCGGCGATCACGATCAGCCCGCGCTCGATCCGGTTGATCGCCATCGACTCGTCCACGGTCTCGGTGATCCGCAGGTTCGGCATGCGGAACGGGTTCGGACGCTCGCGCCAGACCGCCCGCGCTTCCTCGTCGAACAGGTCCTGGTGGCGGTCGTAGACATCGACCACCTTCGCGGCCATCGGGCTGTCGAGGAAGATCTGCCAGCGCGACATCTTCCATTCGTCCCAGTACTTGGCGAACCAGTACAGCAGCTCCTGGCTGCGCCCGACCGCGAACGCCGGGATCAGCACGGCGCCGCCGCCGCGCCAGGCGTCGTCGAGGATCTCGCCGATCTCGCCGACGGTCGCCACGCGCTCGCGGTGCAGGCGGTCGCCGTAGGTCGATTCCATCAGCACCAGGTCGGCCCGGGTGATCGCGGCCGGATCGCGCAGGATCGGCGTGCCCTTCGGCCCCAGGTCGCCGGAGAAGACGAGCTTGCGCCCGTCGGCGCGCAGTTCGACGCAGCTCGACCCGAGGATGTGCCCGGCCTCGCGGAACGTCGCCTCGACGCCCGGCAGCACTTCGGTCGGCGCGTCGTAGGGCAGCGGCCGCAACTGGCGCAGCGCGTCGCGCACGTCGTCCTTGGTGTACAGCGGCACCGCCTCGGGTTCGCCCCGCTGGCGGTGCTTGTTGGCGCGGGCCGCCTCGCTCTCGGCGATGCCGGCGGCGTCCATCAGCATGATCGGCATCAGGTCGGCGGTCGCCCGCTGCGCGAAGATCGGCCCGTCGAAGCCGCGCCTGACCAGCAGCGGGATGCGGCCGATGTGGTCGATGTGGGCATGGCTGACGATCAGCGCGTCGAGCGACGCCGGCTCGAACGGGAACGCATCGGTGTTGCGGGCCTCGGCCTCGGGGCTGCCCTGGATCATCCCGCAGTCGAGCAGCAGGCGCTTGCCGGCGGCCTCGACCAGGTGCAGGGAGCCGGTCACCTCGCCGGCGGCGCCGTGGAAGCTGATGCGCATGCGTCGTCTCCGTCCAACCGATCCGTTCAACCGGTCGACACCATGGCGCAGATGACCGGTCCCGGCAAGGGGAAGGCGCGGCCCGGGTCCGGACACGATGAAGGCCCGCATCGCGGGCCTTCATGCGTGGGAAAGGCCGTCCGGCGGCAAGGCGAGGCCGTGCCGCCGGGAAGGATCAGGGACGTCCCGGCGTGCGGCAGCAGCGGCCGTAGGCCACGCCCTGGTTCGCGGCGGTCCCCTGGTTGTTGAAGGCGCAGTAGTAGGACTCCGCATCGGCGACGATGCGGCTGGTCACCAGCCGGCCGTCGAAGCTCGACATGCTGCAGCCGCCGCCGGTCATCACGTAGCCGCTCGGGCAGGCCGGCGACAGCACGCTGCCGAACGCGCCGGCGTTGACGACCTCGGGCAGCGAGCTGACTTCGGTGCAGTCCAGCGCGGTGGCCTGCGGGTGGATGTAGTAGCCGACGAGATCGGCGACCACGTGGGTGTCGGCGTAGGTGTAGACGCTCAGGTCCCGACTGTCGTCGTCCTGGTTGAGCTTGACGATGGCCAGGTTGCCGCGGATGTCGCCGGCGACGTAGTTCACGGTCGCCGCCAGCGGCCTGGCGCCGCCGAAGGGATACGCGGTGATGTAGCCGGCGGCGGCGGGCGTGACCACGGTGAAGTTGACCACCGCGGCCGCGAACGGCCCGGCCGCACCGACGCCGCAATCGCCGGCGTCGCCGCCCTGGGCGGTGAAGCTGGCGGTTTCGGAGACGTCGAAGCTGCGCTCGCCGTTGGCCGCGATCGTGCCGCCGGCGACGCGGGTGTCGACGATGCGGCAGGGCGTGACTGGGATGAACACCAGGTCGTTGGCGATTTCGCCCAGGGCCTTGGTCGGGCGACGCAGCGAGCCGTTCGCCATGGCGGCGATCATGTTGCCCGAGGCGGTCCGGCCGCGGCTGTCGGTCAGGAAGGCGTCGTTCATCGCGCGGAAGGTCGGCGCGTTCGCCGCCACGCTGAGGCTGCCGAGGGTGGCCTTGGCGAAGATCGGCCCCATGTCCCGGGCCCACTCGTGCACGTCGGCCCCGTAGACGCGCTGCACGTGGACGCCCCACTTGAGGACGATGCGATGGACCAGTTCGCCGCGCACGGTGCGCGGCTTGGCCGCGGCGTCGGCGACGCCGGAAAATGCGGATGCGAAGGAAAGGACGCAGGCCAGGACGGCCGCGACAGGCGGACGGAACTTCACGGTGCGGGACTCCTCGAGGGATGGAGGGCCGCCCGGACCCCCCGGGCGGCATGAGGGCCGCCTATGGTGCCGCATCCGGATGACGAAAGTCAGGCACCGGGCGTCCCGACCTGCGCGTGGCCCCGCCCTGAAACGACAGGGGCCCGCGAAGGCGGGCCCGTGTCGTCCGGAAGCCGGGAGGCCCGGCTCAGTTGAACTTCGGCCGGCAGCAGGTGCGCGAGGCGCGGAGCTGGGCGGTACCGGCGGAATTGTTCTGCGCCGAGCAGATGCCGTCGGAGAAGTAGACGAACGGCATCTGCCAGGTCGAGGATTCGCAGTTGGTGCCAGTCTGGGTGTAGGTGGCCGGGCAGGACGGGGCCGTTGTGTTGCGGGTCGAGCCGGCGGCGACGTTCTCGATGGTCTCGCCGGAGTTCACGCATTCCAGCGTCGGCGCGCCGGGATTGCGGTAATAGCCCACGATGTCGGCCACCAGGTGGGTCTGGGCGAAGCTGTAGACGCTGAGTTCGTCCGCCGACGCACCCTGGTCGAGCTTCACCACGGCGAAGTTGCCGCGGATGTCGCCGGCGGTGTAGTTCACCGTCGCCGCCAGCGGTTGCGTGGTGAGGTACGGGAAGGCGGTGATGTAGCCGGCCGCGCTCGGCGTGACCACGGTGAAGTTGATCGCCGCCGCGGCGAAGGAACCGGCAGCGCCGGCGCCATTGCAATTGCTGGCATCGCCGCCCTGGAAGCTGTAGTTGGACACTGCGGTCACGTCGAAATTGCGAGTGGTGTTCGCGGCGATCGCACCGCCAGCGACACGGGTGTCGATGATGCGGCAGGGCGTGATCGGCACGTAGATCAGGTCGGTCGCGGCGTCGCCGAGCACCTTGCCGATCGTCTTGCCGTCGGCCGCCGAGGCCGCCAGCAGCGAGAGCGAGCCGCCGGGCTTGCCGCCGCCGACCAACAGTTCGTTGTTCATCTGGTCGAAGGTCCTGGCGTCGGCGGCGCGGCGCAGCGCGTCGATCGACGACTTCGCGAAGACCGGGCCCATGCTGTCCGCCCAGCGGCGGACGTCGGTCCGGTAGGCCTCCTGGACGTGGCCGCCCCACTTGAGGACGATCTGGCGGACCAGGTCGCCGCGCTCCGAGCTGGCCTGGCGACCGGCAGCGAGCGCGTCCTGGCTCATGGCGACGAGGGGAAGCGCGAGCGCGAGGCAGGCGGCAAGCAGATTGGGGCTTTTCACTGGTTTCACCTTGTTCGAGAGGAGGGAGGGGACGGCGACCGTCGATCGCGAGCGGTCTGTTCCTCTCAACGCAAACCTGCTGGCGCAGGGGACAGGGCGGGCCGCGACGCCATGACCTTCGACACCGGACCGCGGGCGCGGCCGGCGCTAGAGTCGCGGCACGCCCCGACCGGGGCCCGCCCTCATCCCACGCCCACCGGGCCGGAGACTCCGTGAACGCTCGTCCTTCCGCTTCCCCCAAACCCCGCCTGCTCCTGCTCTCCGCCGCCGTCGCCGTCGCCGTCGCGGGCACCGCCCTGCTCGGCGCCGATGCCGCGTTCGCCGCCAAGTCCGGCAACACCGCCGCGTCGACGCTCGACCAGAGCAAGCTGCCGCCGTTCAACCAGTTCAAGGCCACCGACATCGACGCCTCGAAGAACGTCTGCAACAACCTGGGGGACTACGTCAACGGCAAGTGGCTGGCCACGAATGCGATCCCCGGCGATCGCACGTCCTGGGGCGCCTTCGAGATGCTCGCCGAGCGCTCGCTGGCGGTGCAGCACCAGTTGGCCGAACGCGCCGCCGCCGATCCCAAGGCGACCGGCGTCGAGAAGCTGGTCGGCGACTTCTGGGCCACCGGCATGGACGAAAAGGCGATCGAAGCCCAGGGCATCAAGCCGCTGAACAGCCGCCTGGCCGAGATCGACGGCCTCACCGACGGCGCCTCGGTCGCCCAGTACCTGCGCGACGCCGCCGCCCGCGGCGAGAACGCGCTGTTCGGGTTCGGCCCGAGCCCGGACTTCAAGGACTCCAACGTCAACATCGCCTACGCCTTCCAGGGCGGCCTCGGCCTGCCCGACAAGGCCTACTACTTCGACGCCGACAAGAAGGACAAGCTCGAGGCCTACCAGCAGCACGTCGCGAAGGTGCTGGCGCTGTCGGGCATCCCGGCCGCCGACGCCGCCAGGCAGGCGAAGGACGTGATCGCGTTCGAGACCCGCCTCGCCGGGGTGTCCAAGTCCAGCGAGGAGCTCTCGCGCGACATGGCGCTGTCCTACAACCCGGTGACCCCGGCCCAGGCCGACGCGCTCGCCCCGAACTTCCCGTGGACGAAGTTCTTCGAATCGCAGGGCGTCGCGGTGCCGAAGATGTTCTCGCTGGCGATCCCCGCCTTCCACGAGGAGGTCAGCAAGATGCTGGGCGACACCCCGGTCGCGGCCTGGAAGAGCTACCTGCGCTTCCACACCGTGGACGGCGCCTCGCCGTTCCTCAGCGCGGCCTTCGTCCAGGAGAACTTCGACTTCTACAGCCGCACCATGCGCGGCCAGAAGGAAATGAAGCCGCGCTGGAAGCGCGTGCTCGGCACGATCGAGGGCGAGGCCGGCGAAGCGCTGGGCCAGCTCTACGTGAAGGCGGCGTTCCCGGCCGAGTCCAAGGTGCGGATGGAGCAGCTCGTGCAGAACCTGCGCGACGCGCTCAAGCTCCGCCTCGAACAGCTGACCTGGATGAGCCCCGAGACCAAGCAGAAGGCGCTGCAGAAGTGGGCCGCGTTCACGCCGAAGATCGGCTACCCCGACAAGTGGCGCGACTTCTCCGGGCTCAAGACCTCGCGCAGCAGCTACGTCGACAACATCCTCGCGGGCAACGCCTTCAACTACCGCGTCGAACTGGCCAAGATCGGCAAGCCGGTCGACAAGACCGAATGGGGCATGAGCCCGCAGACGGTCAACGCCTACTACAACCCGCAGCAGAACGAGATCGTGTTCCCGGCGGCGATCCTGCAGCCGCCGTTCTTCGACCCGAAGGCCGACGACCCGGTCAACTACGGCGGCATCGGCACGGTCATCGGCCACGAGATGATCCACGGCTACGACGACCAGGGCAGCCGCTTCGGCCCCACCGGCAACTTCGAGAACTGGTGGACCGACGCCGACGCCAAGGGCTTCGAGGCGCTGACCGACAAGCTGATCGCGCAGTTCGACGGCTACGAGGCCGCGCCGGGCAAGCACGTCAACGGCAAGCTGACGCTGGGCGAGAACATCGCCGACCTCGGCGGCGTCAACGTCGCCTACGACGCGATGCACCACGCCACCGCCGGCAAGCCCGACCCGATGATCGACGGCATGACCCGCGACCAGCGCTTCTTCCTGAACTTCGGCACCATCTGGCGCCGCAACTTCACCCCGAAGGAGCTCGAAGTCCGGCTGGTGACCGACCCGCACGCCCCGGCCAACTTCCGCGCGATCGGCGCGCCGTCGAACATGCCGGCGTTCGCCAACGCGTTCCAGTGCAAGGCCGGCGACGCCATGGTCCGCGACGGCGACAAGCGCATCCAGATCTGGTGAGACCGCGCCAGGACGGCGCGCCGCGCCGTCCTGCGCCGGGCGAGTTGCGACGAAGGCCCGGCCCGTGCCGGGCCTTTCGTCGTTGCGGATGCATCCGCCGCTGCGCCGGCGCCGTATCCCCCGGCGTGGACATCGTGACGACCGCCCCGTTTCCCTCGCCGCCGCCGCGGACGCCCGCGCGCCGCGCGGTCGCGCAGTCCGCGGTCGCACGGCTTGCGGTCGTGCAACTTGCGGTGCGCCCGCGCGAGCCCTTGTCGCGGCGGACGATGTCGCTGAACATGACCGCCCCGCCCCCCGCCCGGACACCCCGGATGTCCCAGCCAGCACCGCCGCCGCAGGACGCCGACCGCCTCGATGCGCTGCTGTTGTCCGTCGCCGAGGGCGACCGCGGGGCGTTCGAATCGCTCTACCGCGCGGCGGCGTCGCGCCTGTTCGGCATCTGCCTGCGCCTGCTGCAGGATCGCGCCGAGGCCGAGGACGTGCTGCAGGAAGTGTTCGTCGCGATCTGGAACAAGGCGCACCAGTTCGATCCGGGTCGCGCCGGTGCGGCCGCGTGGCTGGCGACGATCGCCCGCAACCGCGCGGTGGATCGCCTGCGCGCGCTGCCGGCGCGCGGCGCGCTGGCCCCGATCGACGTCGCCGAGGACGTCGTCGACGGCGGCGCCTCGCCGCTGCAGACTGCCACCGCGGCCGACGATCGCGCGCGGCTGGAGGCGTGCATGGAGCAGCTCGAACCGCGCCGCCGCAGCCTGATCCGCGCCGCGTTCTTCGACGGTTCCACCTACGAGGAACTGGCCGAGCGCATCGCCTCGCCGCTGGGCTCGGTCAAGAGCTGGATCCGTCGCGGCCTGCTGCAACTGCGCGGGTGCCTGGACGCATGAACGTCCGCGACCTCCACGACCAGGATTTCGAGGGCCGCGAACCGCCCTCCGCCGACCTGCTGGCCGGCGAGTACGTGCTCGGCGTGCTCGACGCCGACCAGCGCCGCGCCGCCGCCGCGCGGATCGAACGCGACCCCGGCTTCGCCCGGCTGGTCGCCGAGTGGGAACGCCGGCTCGCGCCGCTGCTGGCGGACTGGCCCGCGGTCGAGGTCCCCGCGCATGTCTGGCCGCGGATCCGCACCCGGCTCGGCTGGGCCGCCGCCGGCGACCCCGCGCGCGCGAAGCCGGGGCTGTGGCAGAACGCGGGCGTCTGGCGCGCGGTCGCCGGGCTGGCCGCGGCGGCGGCGATCGCCGCGATCGCGATCGGCCCGCTGGGGCTGTTGCGGCCGACCGACACCGGCCCGGGACCGGTCGCGGTCACGCCGCCGCCGACGCCGCCGGTCGAGGACCCGAACGCGCCGAAGCCGGTCACCACCCTCGCCCACGACGACGGTTCGCCGGGCTGGCTGGCCTCGGTCGACACCCGCGCCGGCACCGTGCTGATGGTGCCGGTGCCCGCGGCGGCCGATGCGCAGGGTCGCGAGCCGGAACTGTGGCTGATCCCGCCGGGCGGCAAGGCCGAATCGCTGGGCATCGTCTCGATCGACCGCTCGCACACGGTCAAGGTGCCCGACGCCCTGCGCGCCGGCCTGTCGAAGGGCGCGCTGCTCGCGATCACCCTCGAGCCCAAGGGCGGCGCGCCGCACGGCGTCGCCACCGGGCCGATCATCGCCAAGGGCGAAATCGTCCTGCTCTGACCTCGCGCCGGATGCATCGAACGGTGCATCCGGATCGCCGCGGCCCGCGTATCAGGCTGCGGAACCCGAGGAGAGCCCGATGCCGTCGTCCACTGCCCCACGCGCGGCCCCGTCGCGAACCCGGCTGCGCGCCGCCCTGCGACGCTGGTTCGATACTGCCGCCGACACCGCCGACACCGCCGACGACGCCGCCGCGGGCGATCGCGACGGCATCGACTGGCTGCGCGCGGCGCCGTTCCTCGGCCTGCACCTGGCCTGCCTCGGGGCGTTCGCGGTCGGCGTCTCGCCGGTGGCGATCGCCGCCGCGCTGGCGCTGTACGCGATCCGGATGTTCGCGATCACCGGCTTCTACCACCGCTACTTCTCGCACCGCACGTTCCGCACCTCGCGCACGGTGCAGTTCGCGTTCGCGCTGATCGGCGCCTCCTGCGTCCAGCGCGGCCCGCTGTGGTGGGCGGCGCACCACCGCAACCACCACCGCCACGCCGACACCGAGCGCGACGTGCATTCGCCGAAGGTCCACGGCTTCTGGCGCAGCCACGTCGGCTGGTTCCTGACCGGCGACGGATTTCGCACCGATTTCGACCGGGTGCGCGACCTCGCCCGCTACCCCGAACTGCGCTGGCTGGACCGCTTCGACATCCTCGTCCCGGTGCTGCTGGCGGTGGCGCTGTTCGCGACCGGCGCCTGGCTCGAACGCGCCGCGCCCGAGCTGGGCACGGACGCCTGGCAGATGCTGGTCTGGGGCTTCTTCGTCTCCACCGTGGCGCTGTTCCACGCCACCGTCACCATCAATTCGCTGGCGCACCGCTTCGGCCGCCGCCGCTTCCCGACCCGCGACGACAGCCGCAACAACTGGTGGCTGGCGCTGCTGACCTTCGGCGAGGGCTGGCACAACAACCACCACTTCTTCCCCGGCTCCGCCCGCCAGGGGTTCCGCTGGTGGGAGATCGACCTGACCTACTACGGCCTGCGCGCGCTGGCGCTGCTCGGGCTGGTCCGCGACCTCAGGCCGGTGCCGGCCTGGGTGGCGGCGCGCGCGGAGGCCCGCTGATGCGCATCGCGATCGTCGGTTCCGGCATAGCCGGCCTCGCCTCCGCCTGGCTGCTCTCGCGCCGCCACGAGGTGGTGCTGTTCGAGGCCGACGACCGCCTCGGCGGCCACACCCACACCCACGACATCGACCTGCACGGCCGCCGCTACGCCGTGGACACCGGCTTCATCGTCCACAACCCCGCCCACTACCCGCTGCTGACCGCCCTGTTCGACGAACTCGGCGTCGCCTCGCAGCCGACCACGATGAGCTTCTCGGTCCGCAACGAGGCCAGCGGGCTGGAATACAACGCGACCACGCTCGCCACGCTGTTCTGCCAGCGCCGCAACCTGGTCTCGCCGCGCTTCTGGGGCATGCTCCGCGACCTGGCCCGGTTCTATCGCGAGGCCCCGGCGCTGCTGGACGCGCCCGGCCCGGGGCCGACCCTCGGCGAGTACCTCGACGCCGGCGGCTACGGCGCGGCGTTCCGCGACGACCACCTGGTGCCGATGGCCTCGGCGCTGTGGTCGTCGCCGGCGTCGCGGATCCTCGCCTTTCCCGCGCAATACCTGGTGCGGTTCATGGCCAACCACCAGATGCTGCAGGTCAACGACCGCCCGCAGTGGCGGGTGGTGCGCGGCGGGTCGCGCAGCTACGTGCGCGCGCTCGCGGCGCGCTGGCGGGTGCAGGCGCGGGTCGCGACCCGGGTGCGCATGCTGCTGCGCGACGCCGACGGCGTCACCGTGTTCACCGACGACGGCGCCGAGCGCTTCGACCAGGTCGTCCTCGCCTGCCACAGCGACCAGGCGCTGCGCCTGCTCAGCGACGCCAGCGACACCGAGACCGCGATCCTCGGCGCGATCCCCTACCAGGCCAACGACACCGTGCTGCACACCGACGCCCGGCTGCTGCCGCGCAGGCGCAAGGCGTGGGCGGCGTGGAACGCGCTGGTGCCGCGCGACCCCGCCGACGCCTGCACGGTCAGCTACTGCATGAACCTGCTGCAGGGCCTCGACGCACCGGAGCCGCTGGTGGTCACGCTCAACGGCGCCGACGCGATCGACCCCGACCGGATCCTGTGTCGCATGCGCTACCACCATCCGGTCTACAGCCACGCCTCGGTCGCGGCGCAGGCGCGCAAGGCCGAGATCCAGGGCCGCCGCCGCACCTGGTTCGCCGGCGCGTACTGGGGCTGGGGCTTCCACGAGGACGGCATGCGCAGCGCGGTCGAGGTGGCGACCGCGCTGGGCGTGCGCTGGCCGGCGGCGCAGGCCGCCGCCGCGACGCCCGCGGCCGCGCCGGTGCCGGCATGAGCGCCGCGCTCGCCAGCGCGGTCTACGAAGGCGGCGTGCGCCATCGCCGCCATGCGCCGCGCGCGCACGCGTTCCGCTATCGCATGGCCCAGCTCTACCTCGACCTGGACGAACTCGACCGGGTCTTCGACGGCCGGCCGCTGTGGTCGGTCGATCGCCGCAACCTCGCCGAATTCCGGCGCAGCGACTACCTCGGCGATCCCGATGTGCCGCTGGCCGAGGCGGTGCGCGCACGCGTGGCGACGGCGCTCGGCCGCAGGCCGCAGGGCCCGATCCGGCTGCTGACCCATCCGCGCTACTTCGGCTACGTGTTCAACCCGGTCAGCGTCTACTACTGCCACGCCGCCGACGGCGAAGGCCTGGACTGCATCGTCGCCGAGATCACCAACACGCCGTGGAAGGAGCGCCACGCCTACGTGCTGCCGGTCGAGGCCGCCGAGCGGCGCGGCCGCGCGCTGGGCTGGTCGTTCGCCAAGCGCTTCCACGTGTCGCCGTTCCTGCCGATGGCGCGCGACTACGCGTGGCGCTTCACCGTGCCCGGCGACGACCTCCGCGTCCACATGGACGTGCTGCGCGACGGCGACCGCGAATTCGACGCGACCCTGCACCTGCAGCGCCGCCCGCTGGACGCCGCGTCGCTGCGCCGCCTGCTGTGGCGACATCCGCTGATGACCGCGCAGGTGATCGGCGCCATCCACTGGCAGGCGCTGCGGCTGTGGCTCAAGCGCACGCCGGTCCACGACCACCCCACCCGCGCCCTGTCCCTCCGAGGTTCCCGATGACCGAACTCGTCCCCCGCGTCGACACCGCCCGCGCCGCCCGGGCCGCGGACTACGGTGCGCTCGACCGCTTCCTGCGCGCGCGGCTGATCGCGCAGCTCGCCGGCCTGCGCCACGGCCGGGTGCTGCTGTGCGATGCGTTCGGCGCGACGCCGATCGGCGCCACCGACCGCGACGACGACCTCGTGGTGCGGCTGGAGGTGCTCGATCCGGGCTTCTACCGCGCGATCGCCGGCAACGGCAGCGTCGGCGCCGGCGAGGCCTACATCGACGGCCTCTGGCGCTGCGACGACCTGGTCGGCCTCGTCCGCCTGCTGGTGCGCAACCGCGACCTGCTCGACGGCATGGAAACCGGCCTCGCCCGCCTCGGCGGCGTCGCGATGCGCGCCTGGCATGCGCTGCGCCGCAACACCCGCGACGGCAGCCGCCGCAACATCGCCGCGCACTACGACCTCGGCAACGACTTCTTCTCCACGTTCCTGTCGCCGGACCTGATGTATTCGTCGGGCATCTGGGCCGGCGACGGGGACGACCTCGACGCCGCCTCGACCCGCAAGCTCGACCGCATCTGCCGCAAGCTCGACCTCGGGCCCGGCGACCGCGTGGTCGAGATCGGCACCGGCTGGGGCGGCTTCGCCGTCCATGCGGCGACCCACTACGGCTGCCACGTCACCACCACCACCCTCTCGAAGGAACAGCACGCCCTCGCCGCGCAGCGGGTGGCCGACGCCGGCCTGCAGGATCGCGTCACCCTGCTGCTGCAGGACTACCGCGATCTGCAGGGCAGCTACGACAAGCTGGTCTCGATCGAGATGATCGAGGCGATCGGCGCCGAGTACATGGAGACCTATTTCGCCAAGCTCTCCGCGCTGCTGAAGCCCGACGGCCTCGGCCTGGTCCAGGCGATCACCATCGAGGACCACCGCTACGAACAGGCGCTGCGCTCGGTCGACTTCATCAAGCGCCACGTCTTCCCGGGCAGCTTCATCCCGTCGATCGCGGCGATGCTCGCGGCCAAGACCCGCGCCAGCGATCTCGCGCTGATCCAGCTCGAGGACTTCGGGCTGTCCTACGCGCGCACGCTGGCGGCCTGGCGCGAACGCTTCATGGCCGCGCTGCCGCAGGTGCGGGCGCTGGGCCACGACGAACGCTTCATCCGCCTGTGGGAGTTCTACCTCGCCTACTGCGAAGGCGGTTTCCGCGAGCGCTCGATCGGCGTGGCGCAACTGCTGCTGGCCCGGCCCGGCCACCGCGCGCCGGCGCCGATGCCCGAGCTCCCGCGCGAGGCGCTGCAGGCATGAGCCGCCGGACGGTCCTGCTCAACGCCGTCGCCTACCAGTCGGTCTGGTTCGCGACCGTGATCGGCGCCGGCCGCGGTCTGTGGTGGTCCGGCCCGCTCGCCGCGCTGGCGTTCCTGGCGCTGCACCTGGGCGCGATCGTCCGCGACCGCGGCGAGCGGCGGCGCGAACTGGCGCTGGTCGCCGCGGCGGTCGCCTGCGGGCTGGTCATCGACGGCGTGCTGTCGGCTTCCGGCGCGATCGTCTTCACCCCCGCCGCGCCCGCGCTGCCGGCCGGCGGCGCGCCGCTGTGGATGCTGACGCTGTGGGGCGCGTTTGCGCTGACCCTGCGCCACTCGCTGCGCGCGCTGACCGCGCGACCGCTGCTGGCCGCGCTGGTCGGCGCGATCGGCGGGCCGCTGGCCTACCTCGGCGCCGCCCGCGCGACCGGCGTGCTGGCCTTCCCCGAACCGCGCGCGACGACCCTGGCGATGCTCGCCGCGGGCTGGTGCCTCGCGCTGGCGCTGCTGGCCTCGCGCCACGCAGGCGCCTCGGCGCCTGCGCGCGCGACCCTGGCCGGAGGCGCCGCATGAGCCTCTGGTCCTCGCTCGCCCTGGTGTGGGCGCTCGCCGCGGCGATGATGACGCTCGGCTGGTGGTGGCAGAAGCGCCGCGACAACGCCGGCATCGTCGACGTGCTGTGGTCGTTCGGCGTCGGCGGCAGCGCGGTGCTGCTGTGCGCGCTGGGCGACGGCGCCGCGCTGCCGCGGCTGGTCGGCGGCGCGCTCGGCGGCCTGTGGGGCCTGCGCCTGGCGCTGCACCTGTGGCATCGCGTCCGCGCCGAGCCCGAGGACGGCCGCTACCGCCACCTGCGCACCCACTGGAACGGCAACCAGCGCTATTTCTGGCTGTTCTTCCAGTTCCAGGCGCTGCTGATCGTGCTGTTCGCGCTGCCGTTCGCGGCGGTGGCGGCCAACCCGCAGGCGTCGCCGGCGTGGGCCGCGGTCGCGGTCGCGATCTGGCTGCTCGGCGCCGGCGGCGAGGCGCTGGCCGACGCGCAGTTGGCGCGGCATCGCGCCGACCCGGCGAACAAGGGCCGGACGATGCGGCGCGGGCTGTGGCGCTACTCGCGGCATCCCAACTACTTCTTCGAGTGGACCCAGTGGTTCGCCTACGTCGCGCTCGCGGTCGGTTCGCCGCGCTTCGCGCTGGCCTGCGCCGGGCCGGTGGCGATGTTCGCGTTCCTGCGCTGGATCAGCGGCATCCCGTTCACCGAGCAGCAGGCGCTGCGCAGCCGCGGCGACGACTACCGCGACTACCAGCGGACCACGCCGATGCTGTTCCCGTGGTTCCCCAGAGCCTCCCCTTCCCCCGCCCACTCCGAAGGAGCCGAGCGATGACCTCGACGCCCACGACCCACCCGACCGCCGCCCTGCCGCACGAACTGGCGACCGATCGTCCCGGCCCCGGCCTGATCGGCCTCGCCGAACGCGGGCTGATGCCCGACGCGCTGCTGCGCCACGGCATCCGCCGCCAGTGCGCGGATCGCCTGCGCACCGAATCCGCCGGCGGCCCGGAGGCGCAGGCCGAGCGTTTCCGCGCCCGCATCGAGGCGCTGCGCGCGAGCCCGCTCGCGATCCACACCGACGCCGCCAACGCCCAGCACTACGAGCTGCCGCCGGCGTTCTTCCGCGAATGCCTCGGCCCGCGGCTGAAGTATTCCTGCGCCTACTACCCGCGCGGCGACGAGACCCTGGCCCGGGCCGAGGAGGCGATGCTGGCGCTGTACGGCGAGCGCGCGCAGCTCGCCGACGGCCAGCGCATCCTCGAACTCGGCTGCGGCTGGGGCTCGCTGACGCTGTGGATGGCCGAACGCCATCCCAACGCGCGTATCACCGCGGTGTCGAATTCGCGGCCGCAGCGCGAGCACATCCAGGCGCAGTGCCGGGCGCGCGGGTTCGGCAACGTCGAGGTGATCACCTGCGACGTCAATCGCCTGCAGTTGCCGGCGGCGACGTTCGACCGCTGCGTGTCGATCGAGATGTTCGAGCACATGCGCAACTACGAGACCCTGCTGGGCAACATCGCCGGCTGGCTCGCGCCGGGCGGGCGCCTGTTCGTGCATATCTTCGCCCATCGCACCCTGATGTACCCGTTCGAGACCGGGGGCGAGGACAACTGGATGGGCCGGCATTTCTTCACCGGCGGGCTGATGCCGGCCGCGGACACCCTGCCGTGGTTCCAGCGCGACCTGCGGATCGAGCAGCGCTGGCTGGTGGACGGCACCCACTACGAGAAGACCGCCAACCACTGGCTGCAGAACCAGGATGCGCGACGCGACGCGGTGATGGCCGTGCTGCGCGAGGCCTACGGCGACCTCGCGCCGCTGTGGTTCCAGCGCTGGCGCATGTTCTGGATGGCCTGCGCCGAACTGTTCGGCTACGCCGGCGGCCGCGAATGGCTGGTCGCGCACTACCGCTTCGCCCGCCCCGACTGACCCCCACCGACCGACCCTGCCGCCATGCCACGGAGACCGACCATGCTCAAGTTGCTCGCGCTGCTCGTCCTGCTGGGGGCCGGCGGCGTCTACGCGATCGGCCGCGGGAAGCCGCCGACGATCCCCACCGCCGCCCCGGTCGACTTGTCGCGCTTCATGGGCGACTGGTACGTGATCGCCAACATCCCGACCTTCATCGAGAAGGACGCCTACGACGCGGTCGAGTCCTACGCGCTGCGCGAGGACGGCAGGATCCAGACCACCTACCGCCAGCGCCGCGGCGGCTTCGACAAGCCGCTGAAGACCATGCACCCGGTCGGCACCGTGCGCCCGGGCACCGGCAACGCGGTGTGGGGGATGCAGTTCGTCTGGCCGATCCAGGCCGAATACGTGATCGCGTACGTGGACGCGGACTACAGCCGTACGATCGTCGCCCGCAGCGATCGCGACTACGCCTGGATCATGGCGCGCACGCCGACCCTGTCCGACGAGGACTATGCGGCGCTGGTGGCGCGCCTGGCCGCGCTGGGCTACGACACCTCGAAGCTGCGCAAGGTCCCGCAGCAGGCGACCGCGTCGTGATCGCAGGCGTGATGCCGGGCATGAGCGCGGGGGCGTGAGCGCACGGGCATGATCGACGAAGCCTGAACGGGGCGGCCGGAAACGTGACGCTCGCGGCGTTCGGCGCGCGGGACGGGCTTGTTACACTCCCCGGACTCTCCCGGACCGCCCCCGCGATGTCGAACCCGAACGGCTTCTCCCTGCTGCGCCCCGCCGCCCTCGCCCTCTGCCTGACCCTCGCCGTCGCCGCGCCGCAGGCCGACGCCGCCAAGAAGCGCCGGCCGGCCGCGACCGGGCCCAAGGCCCCGGCGGCGCCCAGCGCCTGCACCGACCTCTACGCGTACGCCAACGCGGACTGGCTGAAGGCGCATCCGGTCCCCGCCGACGGCGCGGTCAGCGCCCTCGGCGCGCTGGCCGAGCGCAGCGTGCAGCAGCAGCGCGACCTGCTCGACGGCGCGATGACCTCGCCGCAGAACGGCATCCAGAAGCTGCTCGGCGACTTCTGGGCCAGCGGCCTGGACGAAGCGGCGGTCGAGCGCGACGGCGCCGGCCCGATCGCGCCGCTGCTGGCGCGCATCGGCGCGATCAAGAAGTCGCAGGACGTGGCGCCCGCGATCGCGGCGCTGCACCAGGTCGGCATCCCGGTGGCCTTCAATTTCACCGCCGACATCGACCTGCGCAACCTCGACACCTATTTCGGCTATTTCGCCCAGGGCGGCCTCGGCCTGCCCGACCCCAGCTTCTACACCCGCACCGATCCCGACGCGCGCGCGCTGCTCGGCCGCTACAACGGCTACGTGCAGAAGATCCTGGTGCTCGCCGGCACCCCGCAGGACAAGGCGGCCGCCGAGGCGCAGCTGGTCATCGACCTCGAAACGCGCATCGCCCGCGCCTCCAAGACCCGCGAACAGCTGCGCAGCATCAAGGCCACCTACAACCCGGTGCCGACCAAGGATTTCGCCAAGAAATACCGCAACCTGCAGCTCGCCGCCTTCCTCAAGGTCCAGGGCGTGGGCGCCGAACAGGTGTCGATGGCCGATCCCGCGCTGTTCGCGCAACTGGACAAGCTGGTCACCAGCCTCAAGCCGGCCGAATGGCAGGCCTACCTGCGCTTCCAGGTCGGCAACGCCATGGCCGCCTACCTCAGCAAGTCCTGGCGCGACGTCGAATTCGACTTCCGCGGCCGGCTGCTGCGCGGCGACCTCGAGCCGGCGCCGCGCTGGCGCCAGGTGCTGGACGCGATCAACACCTCCGCCGGCGACATGCTCGCCCACGAATACGTCGCGCGCTACCTGCCCGACGCCACCCGCGCCAGCGCCGAGGCCATCGCCCGCGACGTCAAGCTGGCGCTGGGCGAGGCGATCTACCGCAACACCTGGATGGACGACGCCACCAAGCAGGAAGCGCGCAACAAGGTCGACCGGGTCAAGATCCAGATCGGCGCGCCGAGCAACATCCTCGATTTCAGCCTGCAGCCGATGGGCCGCGGCAGCTTCGGCAGCAACATCCTGATCGCGTCCACCTGGCACCACCGCGAGGAGATGAAGCGGATCGGCCGCGCCAGCGCCGAGCGCCGCTGGGACGTGCTGCCGCAGTCGCCGGCGATCAGCTACGACATCGCCCACAACCGGCTGTTCGTGACCGCCGCGCTGCTGCAGCCGCCGGTGCTGGACATGAAGGAATCCGCCGCCGGGCAGTACGGCGCCTTCGGCGCGGTGGTCGGCTACGAGCTGACCTCGGCGGTCGACAACCGCGGTCGCCTGGTCGACGCCAGCGAGTCGCTGCGCGACTGGTGGTCGGCCGACACCGCCGCCGGCTGGCAGACCCGGACCGCATCGCTGGCGTCCTACTACGGCAAGCTCCCCTACCCGGGCAATCCGGCGACGAAGGTCGACGGCGCGCGCACGCTCGCCGGCAACACCGGCGACCTCTCCGGCTTCGAACTGGCCTGGGCCGCCTACGCCAAGGCCGAACCGCAGGCCAAGGCCGCCGACCAGCAGGCCTTCTTCCGCGGCTGGGCCCGGCTGTGGGCGCAGCAGGTCGCGCCCGCCACCGCCGCCGCGATGGCCGCCTCCTCGCCCTACGCGCCGGGCCCGTGGCGCGCGAACGCACCGGCGATGCAGTCGCCGGCCTTCGGTCCCGCGTTCGGCTGCAAGGCCGGCAACCCGATGCTGGCGCCGGAGAACGAGCGCCTGTCGATCTGGCGTTGAACGGACGCATGACCGACGCCCCCACCGATCCCCAGCTCGCCGCCCTGCTCGCGGCGCTCCGGGCCACGCCCGGCAACCTGCCCCTGCGCGGGGTCGTGCTCGATGCCTGCCTGGCGCACGAGGACGCGGCGACGCTGCTGCAGGTCGTGGCGCTGTGCGGCGCGGACGCGCTCGACGACCCGACGCGGCGCGCACGCGCGCTGCGCCTGCTCGACGCCGCCGGCGAACACGAGGCGCTGCTGCGGCTGGCGCCGGCCGACTCCGGCGAAGCGCTGATGGCGAAGGCGCGGCTGCTGTTCGCCGACGGGCGGCGCGGCGAGGCGCTGGAGGCCTACCGGGCCGCGGTCGCGGCCAATCCGGCGATCGAGGACGCCGGCTTCTTCTCGCAGCTCAGCGGCAAGGTGGTGTCGCTGGCCGACGCGCGCGGCGGACGCGGCGAGGCGGTGCCGAGCATCGCCAACGACGACACCGCCGTGCACGACGTGGTGCGCCTGCTCGAACCGGCGGCGCCGCGGATCGGCTTCGACGACGTCGGCGGCCTGGACGAGGTCAAGCGCGAGATCCGGCGGCGGATCATCACCCCGTTCCTCAAGCCGTCGCTGTTCCAGCGTTTCAAGCGCCAGTCCGGCGGCGGCATCCTGATGTACGGCCCGCCCGGCTGCGGCAAGACCCTGCTCGCCCGCGCCACCGCCGGCGAGTGCGGCGCGAAGTTCTACAACGTCTCGATCACCGACGTGCTGGACATGTACATCGGCGAGTCCGAGCGCAAGCTCCACGAGATCTTCCAGATGGCGCGCCGCACCGCGCCGTCGGTGGTGTTCTTCGACGAGGTCGAGGCGATCGGCGGCAAGCGCCAGCACTCGCGCGAGGCCACCACCGCGAAGCTGGTCAGCCAGTTCCTGACCGAGCTGGACGGCTTCGCGCAGAACAACCAGCACGTGCTGGTGCTGGGCGCGACCAACGTGCCGTGGGCGGTCGACCCGGCGTTCCGCCGCCCGGGCCGCTTCGATCGCGTGCTGTTCGTGCCGCCGCCGGACGCCGCCGCGCGCGGGATCATCCTGCGGCTGCTGCTGGACGGCCGTCCGCAGGCCGGCGACCTCGACCTGGCCGAACTGGTCAAGCGCACCTCCGGGCACTCCGGCGCCGACCTGCGCAACCTGGTCGACACCGCCGCGGACGAAGCGATCGAGGAATCGATCGAGACCGGCCGCGAGACCGCGATCGGCATGCGCCACCTGCGCGACGCGCTGGCCCGGACCCGTCCGACCACGCTCGAATGGCTGACCAGCGCCCGCAACCACGCGCGCTACGCCAACCAGGCCGGCCAGTACGACGACGTGCTGAAGTTCCTCGATTCGCAGACATGAGCATGGCCGCCGCACGCTACCGCATTCCCGACGAGCCCCGCCCGAGCGGCCTGGTGCGCTACGCGGTCGACCCGATGTGGCCGTTGCTGGCGATCATGCTCGCCGGCAACGGCATCGGCCTGGCGTGGTTCGCCTTCAACAGCCGTGCGCTGGGCAGCGTCACCGCGCTGCGCGAATGGACCTGGGTCGCCGCCAGCGTCGTCGGCTGCATGCTGATCCACCTCGTCCTGCAGCACGCCTACGCCCAGGGCTGGCTCGACAAGTCCGCGGTGGCCTATGCGGTGCTCGCGTTCCCGGCGCTGAAGATCACCTTCGCCTACCTGCTGTATCTCGACCAGTCGCGCAGCGCGGAGCTGCTGACCCACTACGGCGGGACCCTGCGCAACGGCGCGATCGGCCTGTTCGCCGGGTTCCTGCTGGCGCGCAACGTGATCGACAAGCTGGCGTTGCCGCGGATCCTCGAGGAGGCGCTGCGATGAGCGACGAACTGCGCCGGTCGCGGATGCTCGACCACGCCCTGCGCCTGATGCACGGCGGCCACGACGACCAGGCGATCGACGTCCTCACCCGGCTGCTGGGCGAAGCGCCCGACGATGCCGACGCGCACGCGGCGCTGGCGCTGTGCCTGGTCTCGCGCCATCGGCTGCATGCGGCGAAACTCGAGGCCGGGCAGGCGCTGGCGCTGGAACCCGACGCGGTGCTCGGCCACCTCGCGATGGCGTCGGTGTCGATCGCGCGTCGCGAGTTCCCGGCGGCCGAGGCGCACATCGACGCCGCCCGCGCGCTCGCGCCGGAGGAACCGCAAAGCTACCGGCTCGCGGCGTCGCTGTACCGCAACTGGGGCCGCGACGCGCGCGCGCTGGAGGAGATCGCCAAGGCGCATGCGCTCGCCCCCGACGACCCCGCCACGCTCGCCCAGTACGGCTGGCTGCTGTTCCACGACGGCCGCCGCGACGAAGCCCGCCGCTTCGCCGAGCGCGCCCTCGAACGCGATCCCGAGCACGTCGAGGCGCTGACCGTGCTCGGCCACTGCGACCTCGCCGCGGGCCGGGTCGAGGACGCCCGCGCCCACGCTGTGTGGGCGCTGCAGAACGAGCCCGGGGACGTCGGCGCGCTGACCCTGCTCTCGGCGATCAAGGCCCGGCGCAGTTGGCTGCTCGGCCTGTGGTGGCGATTCCAGACCTGGGTGACCGCGGGCACCAATCGCCGCGCCATCGCGCTGCTGGTCGGCCTGTACCTGGTGTACCGGATCGCCGACGTCGCGCTGCGCGAACAGGGCCTCGAGGACGGCGCCGCATGGCTGTCCTTCGCCTGGCTCGGGTTCTGCGTCTACACGTGGTTCGCGCCGTCGATCTTCCTGCGCAGCCTGCGCCGCGAGTTCGAGAGCGTGCGACTGCGTCCCGACTACTGACGACGCCCGCCGCCGCCGCTCAGTCCGGCGGCCGCGCCCAGTCCTCTCGCGTCGCCGCGGCGGAATTCGCGTGCAGCCACGGCCACCAGCCGCGGCCGGTGAGGGCGTAGCGGTCCGCGGCGCGTTCGAAGCGGTTGCGCACGCTGACCCCGCCATGCAGGAAGTACAGCGGCAGGAACAGCGGCCCCAGCGCCATGTACTGCAGCACGTGCGCGCGCTCGTGGTCGCCCAGCCGCGTGCGCGGCTGCATGCACCAGCCCGCGCGATGCGCGTAGGTGTCGCACTGGCCGTCGAGCGACTCGCCGGTGCAGAGAATGACGTTGCCGAGGGTCATCGCCCCGCCCGGCCCCAGCGGGAACCGCCGGAACACCAGCGCGAAGTCGCGCCGGTCCAGCATCGGCCGCGCGCCCAGCGCCATCCCGGCCGTGCCGGCGACCAGGCCGAGCAGGCTGTTCGGCGCCGTCCACAGCAGGCCCAGCGCGAACGCGGCGGCGCGGGCGAGGCTCAGGCCTCGGGCGCTTCCGGGATCAGCAGCCACAGCACGAGATAGACGAGGATGCCGGGAAACGCCGCCGAGAACGCCGACACCAGCACGTAGCCGATGCGGGTGAGCGTCGGGTTCCAGCCGAAGCGCGCGGCGATGCCGCCGACCACGCCGGCGAAGACGCGGCCGTCGCGGATGCGGACCAGGCGCGGGGTCGCGTCCACCGGGCGTCCCTCAGTGCGCCGCCGGCGCGGCGCGCAGCGCCTGCAACCGCCGCTTGAACCACTGCGCCGACGGCTCGACCGCATGCCCCGCGCACTGCACGTGGTAGGGCTTGCCGCTCATGCTGCTTTCGCTTGCGGCGCGCTCGATGAACAGTTCGGCGGTGTCGGCCATGTCGCGCCTGCGCAGGTAGTCGTACTTCTGCTGCAGGTGCGCCTGCGCCTTCTTCGCGTCGTACCAGCTTCCGTTGCGCTCGAAGCGGCAGCCGGAGGCGCCGAGGCCGGCGATCAGCGCGCCGATCTCGCGCTGCGCCTGCGGCGCCGGCGCGGCCGACGCGGCGCCGGCGCACAGCAGCGCGACCGCACAGGCCGCACCCAGCCGGGAGGCGATCATTTCGCGCGCCTCGCCAGCCAGTCGTGGATCGCGCCGGGCACTTCCTTCTGCGCGCGGCCGGAGACGTAGATGCCGATGTGGCCGCCGCGGAACGAGACCTCGGTGTAGTCCTCGCTGCCGATCAGCCCGCCCAGCGGCCTCGACGCCGACGGCGGCACCAGGTGGTCCTGCTCGGCATAGATGTTGAGCACCGGCATGTCGACGAAGCCGAGGTCGACCGCGCGGCCGCCGATCTCGATCCCGCCTTCGACGAAACCGTTGCCCTGGTAGTACTGCTTGATGAACTGGCGGAACGCCTCGCCCGCCTGGTCCGGCGAATCGAAGATCCACTGCTCCATGCGCAGGAAGTCCTCCATCGCCTTGCGGTCGTCGAGGATGTCGACCATGCCCACGTACTTCTGCACGAACAGCCGCCACGGCTTGAGCGTCAGGTAGCACAGGTTCATCAGGTCCGCCGGCACGTTGCCAAGGGTGTCGACGAACAGGTCGATGTCGAGGCCGCGGGTCCAGTTCGACAGCATGTTGTCGTCGGTGTGGAAATCCACCGGCGTCACCATCGTGATGAGGTTCTTGACCTTGTCCGGGTGCAGCGCGGCGTAGCTCAGCGAGAACGCGCCGCCCTGGCAGATGCCGAGCAGGTTGATCGCGTCCAGCCGGTGCGCGGCGCGCAGGTGGTCCACCGCGCCGCCGAGGAAGCGCTCGATGTAGTCCTCGAGGGTGAGGAAGCGGTCGGCGCGGTCGGTGTAGCCCCAGTCGATCAGGTACACGTCCTCGCCCAGCGCGAGCAGGTTCTTCACCAGCGAGCGGTCGTCCTGGAGATCGACCATGTACGGCCGGTTGACCAGCGCGTAGCAGATCAGGATCGGCACCTTGGCGGTCGGCGCGCGCGGGCCCTTGAAGCGGTACAGCACGACCTTGCCGTCGCGCCAGACTTCTTCCTTGTCGGTGACGCCGTAGTGGACGTCGCCGAGTTCGCCGAGCGTGGCCAGCCCGGCGCCGAGCTTCTGCTGCAGGGTCAGGGCCTCGTCGGCCAGCTTCTCGGGCGAGACATCGAACGGATTGGCGTACATCTCAGCGCCCCTTCTTCTTCGCGGTCCTGGCCGGCAGCGGCTTCAGCGGCTCCGGCATCGGGATGGCGGCGATCGCCGGACGCGCGGCGCGCTTGCTCGCGGCCGGCGCGGCGGCGCGGGTGGCCGCCCGGGTCTTCGACGCCGGCTTCGCGGCCTTGTTCGCGGCGGCCTTGTTCGCGGCAGCCTGCTTCGAGACGGCGCGCTTCGCGGCGGGTCGCTTGGACGCGGGCTTCTTCGCCGCGGCCCGGCCCGCGGTCGCGGTCGGCGCAGCGGCGGCGCGCTGCGACGCCCGCGCCCGGCGCGCGGCCGGACGCGCGGAGGCGGACGGTGCGGGCGCTTCGGCGTCCGCTGCGGCGGCCGCCGGCGCGGGACGCCGTGCCGGCGACGCGGCGTCGCGCCCGGCGGACATCCGGCGCACCTGGCGTTCGAGTTCGGCGATGCGCCTGTGCGCGGCGTCGACCTCGGTGCGGCCGGGCATGCCGAACAGCGCGGCCATGCGCTCGACCTCGCCCTGGACGCCGGCGCGGACCTGCATCTGCGCGTTGACCAGGTCGCCGTAGACGCGGCGGAAGCGCGGCGACAGCGCGATCTCGGCGTAGGCCTCCTCGGCGGCGTCGATCCACAGGTCGAACAGCGCCCGCGCCGACTGCAGCTGGCGGCCCGGTTCGCTGCGCTCCTCGAGCTTGCGCTCGAACCGCGCGAAGGCGTCGCGGCCGGCTTCCAGCAGCAGCGCGGTGTAGTCGTCGTTCTTCTGCTGCAGCGCGGTCATCGCCGCGGCGAGCGCCTGCCAGCGTTCCTGGTGCTCGCGCGCCGGGCCGAACGCCGGCATCCGCAGCCACTGCAGGCCGTCCTGGCGCAGGCCGCCGAGCATCGCCCCGAACGGCATCGCCTGGAACATCCCGGGCGGCATGCCCGACAGCATGCCCGACAACATCGGCGCGACCTGGGCGTACCAGCCGTCGAAGCCGGTCTGGCCGCGGCCGCCGAGGCCGTCGAACAGCGTCGCGAAGCCCTGCCCGCCGCCGAGCGCGTCCTTCCACGCCGCGGCGATGTCGCCGGCGCTGGCGTTGCGGCCGGCGAACTGCTCGGCGACGCCCTGCATCGCCCCGAACCACTGCCGGGCCTGCGCGGAGAAGCGTTCGACCAGGTCGCCGGCATCGCCGCGGGCGTGGCCGCCGGCGAGCCGGCTCCAGCCGTCGAGCGCGGCCCGCCAGGGATCGGCCGGCGCCGCGGGCGCGCCCGCGGAACGCATCGCGTCGGTCATGGCCTGCCAGTACTGCCGGGCCAGCGCGCCGACATCGGGCATGCCGCCGAAGCCCGCACCGCCCATTCCTCCCGCACCGCCTGCTGTCCGCATCGCCTCGCTCCCGGTCAGAGGCGGCCATCATAGCAACGCCTGCCGCAGTGCATCATCGCCGCGGCCGGCCGCGCGCCGCCGCGGGTCGAGGCCGGTTCACCACTTCGGGATGCGCAGGGTCTTGCTGATCATCAGCGAGCCGGACAGGGCATAGGCCAGCACCAGCGGGTGGAACAGCCCGCCGGCGACGCGATAGGCGCCGAACCAGAAATCGTGGCCGACCCGGCCGCCGTCGACCGCGACCACCAGCATCACCACCAGCGCCAGGCTGGTCGGGATCGGCGTGCCCTCGAAATACTCCACCTTGTCGCGCTCGCCGGACAACTGCTCGGCGGTGATGTTGAAGCGCGCCAGCCGGCTGACCCCGCAGCAGACGAAATAGCCGAGCACCAGCCAGTCCCACGCGCCCTGGAGGCCGGCGGCGAAGCCGAGCGCGGCCGGGGCGACGCCGAACGAGATCACGTCGGCCAGCGAGTCCAGTTCGCGCCCGAGCGTGGACGAGGACTGGCGCCAGCGCGCGACCCGGCCGTCGAGCGCGTCGAACACGAACGCCAGCGGCACCAGCGCCGCGCCGATCAGCAGGTCGTGCTTGTTGCCGGACTGCATGTAGCGCAGCGCGCAGAACACCGCGCTCACCCCGCAGAACGCGTTGGCCAGGGTCAGCCAGTCGGCCAGGTGGAAGTCGCGCAGCATCGAGAAATGGCGGCGGATCATCATCCCTTCAGTGCTCCCGGCCGGCGGACGCGGCCCTGCGTTGATCGTACTCGCGTCGGTTGCGGAGCGCCTGCAGCTCGCCCCGCGACAGCGCTCCGCTGCGCCGGGCTTCCGCCACGAACCGCCGCGCCAGCGCCGCCGGCACTCGGGCCCGCGCGGCATCGCGGCGGACGTAGTCGTAAATCGTCTTCTGCGCCCACGGGTCGAAGGCGTCGGTGTCGAGGCTCTGCACGCCGTCGAGGAAGATCTGCGAGGTCGGCGCCACCACCCGCACCTCGCGGCCGCCGGGCGCGTCGAAGGCCCACACCGCGACGGTGTGGTTCGCCGTGGGCCACAGCAGGCCGACGCGCGAACGCCGCGACAGCCCCAGGCCGTGCGCGACCACCGCGAACAGCGCGGACAGTTCGTCGCACTCGGCGATTGCGGTCGTCGCGGTCGCCGTCGTCACGGTCGCTGCGGGCGGCGCGTCGGCGGCCACCGCACCCGCCGCCGCCCACTGCGTCCAGACGGCGTCGGAGCGCGGCTGGCGGTCGGTGACCCGCCATTCGAGCCCCCACAGTCCGCCGGCCCGGGTCGCCTCGAACGCCAGCCGCACGCGCACGAAATCGGCGTAGAGCGCGTCGTCCTCGGGAAGCGCGTGGCGCAGGCGCAGGCGGCGCCAGTCCTCGCGCACCGCGGGCGCGGCGGCGAGCGCAGGCAGTTCGACGGCGAGCGCGTCGAACAGCGCGCCGGCCCCGACTTCGCGCAGGCCCTCGAACGGCAGCGGCGCGCCCGATGCGGACGCCGCCGGCGTGGTCGCGGCGGCGGCGGTGGAAACATCCGCGGTGGACACATCGGCGGTGGACAGATCCGCGATGGACACCTCTGCGGTAGAAGCCGCGGCGTTCGCCGCCGGCGGCGATGCCGGCGACGTGCAGGATGCGGCGCACAGCGACGCGACCAGGCCGCAGGCGGCCCACCGCATCCGGATCCCCGTCCCTGCCGCCGCGCACGCGCCTCGCATGCGCGCAGCGTGCCAGCCGCGTCGCGCGACGACAAGCCGGCTCGCGGCGGGCCGGCCCACGACAGGCCGGCTCGTGGCGGGCCGGCTTGCGACGGGCCGTGACGTCATGCCTCAGGGCAGCGCGAGGTGCTCCGCGGTCATCGGCTTGCCGGCGCGCGGCACGGTCTGGAAGGTCGCGTCCGCGGGCATCGCCCCCTGCCCGTCCAGCGCGACCATCGTCCGGTCGAGCGCGGCGTATACGTACGGCAGCAGCGGCAGGTAGCGCGCGCCGTAGTCCGGCAGCCCGAGGAAGGCGTCGAAGTGCTGGGCGTGGCGCACCTGCCAGAAGCCCACGTCGCGACCGGCGGCCCGGGCCCGGGCGACGTAGGGCGCGCTGGTGAAGGCCATCGGGATCAGGCCGTCGTCGGTGCCGTGGACCACCGTCACCGGCAGCCCGGCGCGCGGCAGGCCGGCGCGGGTCTCGGCGATGCCGCGGCGGACCCGGTCGGCGTCGATCGACGCCCCGCTCCACAGCGCGCGCAGGCAGCGCAGCCGGGTCAGGCCCGGATCGACCTTCGCCACTTCGTCGACGATGCCGACGCCGGCGCCCGGCGGAATGCCGCTGGCGTCGCTCCACCACGCCGCGCGCTCGGCGGCGCTGGCCGGACGCGGCGAACCGTCGGGATTCTGCAGCGCGAAGCCGTAGCCGCAGGGATGTTCGCCCGCGCCGTAGCGGCCGTAGGCCGAGGCGTAGGTCACCGCGACCGCACGCCACAGGTCGAAGCCGACGCTGAGCGCGCCGGCGCGCAGCGCCTCGTCGCTCCAGCCGGCGGCGCGCAGCCGGGCGTGCGCATCGCGCGCCTGCGCATCGGCGTCGTCGCCGTCGATCAGCCCCGCGGTGCGCAGCGAGGCGCACTGGTGGGTCCACAGCGGCTTCGCCTGCGCCTGCAGCGGCGGCTGCGGCAGCCCCTCCATCGCCAGCAGCGCGCACGGCATCAGCAGCGCGGCCTCGGTGGTGTAGTCGTACAGCGCGCGCGCGCCGTCGGCGTCGGCCGCGTAGACGCTGGGCTCGCCGGCGACGACGGCGTCCAGCCAGTCGCCGTCCAGTTCGGCCGCGCGCAGCACCGCGCCGCCGCCGTTGGAGATGCCGACCGCGACCACCCGGGTGTTCGCGAACGTGAACGGCGCGTCGTCGGGAAAGGCCTGCGCCAGCGCATGCAGGCCGAATTCGGCGGCCTGGCGCACGTGCCGGCCCCAGTCGGCCTCGGGATTGTCCTTCGAGTGCGCATGCTTGAACGCGACCCCGTGCGTGGCCGCGGGCGCGTCGGGCGCGAACGCGAGCCCGCCGTCCGCGGCCGCGCCGGTGGCGCCGTCGGCGCGCACGCCGATGGCGGCGTCGAGATCGAAGTAATCGGTGCCGGTGCCCTTGTCGGTGTAGGCCACGGCGCAGCCCTTCGGCAGGCCCCAGGCGCCCGCGACCGCGATCGCGCCGTACACGCCGCGCGAACCGGACGACGGCGCCACCAGCAGGCAGCGGCGCTTGCGGTCGAAGGCGTCGGGCACCTGCGCCAGCACGCGGTGCGGCTGGTGCGCGCCGGGCACGGTCGCCAGCGCCGAGAATTCGCGTCCCGGTACGTTGGCGGTGCTGCCGTACAGCTCGCCGTAGCCGCCGCCGGGCGCGAGATCGGCGATCCCGCGCCAGTTGCTCCACAGCGCGCGCCGGCGCAGTTCGGCCGGGGTCGGCGCGTTCGGGTCGGCGAACGCCGGCGGCGCGAGAGTGCGCAGGCCGGCCAGGCCCAGGCCCGCGGTCAGCAGATCGTCGCCGTCGCGGTGGAGGGTCTGGCGTTCGGCGCTGAACATCGTACGGGCTCCGGCGATGGCATGGTCGGGCGTTCCCCGCGAAGACGGCGTGCCGGCGCAGGCGGCCAGCAGCGGAACGAGCGCAAGCGCCGCGAACAGGCGCGGCGCGATTCGGAAGGACATCGGACTCATCGTCCACACCCTAGCAGGCGAACCCGGACCGGGCATCGTACTTTGGTACCAGCCGGCCGCCCCGCGGGCATCGTTGCGCCCTGCTAGGCTTGGCGGACCCCCGCCGTCTCCGCGCTCGACCCCATGCCGCAGTTGCTCATCGCCGACGACCATCCGCTGTTCCGCGCCGCGCTCCGCGGCGCGGCGGCCGAGGCCGCGGAGGACGTGGTCACCTGCGAGGCGGCGTCGCTGGACGAAGTACTTTCGACCCTGGAGGCACGGCCCGACATCGACCTGGTGCTGCTCGACCTGCACATGCCCGGCAACCACGGTCTCGCCGGCCTCGCCGCGATCCGCGCGCAGTTCCCGGCGGTGGCGGTGGCGCTGGTCTCGGCCAACGAGGACCCGCAGATCATCCGCCGCGCGCTGGACCACGGCGCCGCCGGCTACATTCCCAAGAGCGCCGGGCTGGAGGAACTGCGCGACGCGATCCGCGCCGTGCTCGCCTGCGAGGAATGGCTGCCGCCTGCCCTGCGGCCGGCGGTCGCCCGCGCCCGCTCCGCGCCCGGCGACGCCGACCTCGCCGCGCGCCTCGCCAGCCTCACCCCGCAGCAGTTCCGGGTGCTGGCGCTGGTCGCCGAAGGCCTGCTCAACAAGCAGATCGCAGACCGCCTCGACGTGCAGGAACGCACGGTGAAGGCGCACCTCAGCGCGATCTTCGAGAAGCTCGGCGCCCGCAACCGCACCCAGGCCAGCGTGCTGCTGCGCGGGCTGGAGATCGGCGACCCGGCGCAGCGGATGGACGAGGGCTGAGCGATGCCGGGTCATGGGCGAACCCTCGCCGCGATGCTGCTGGCGTCGGTGTTCACGTCCATGGCCGGCACCGCGTCCGGGTCATGCCTGGACGGTCGCCACCCGTCGCCGGAGCAGGAATTCGCCGACAGCGCCATCGTCGCCACCGGCACCGCCAGGGTCGCGCGGATCGTCGTCGACAGGGACGATCCGCAGGGCTACATCGCGACCGTCTACGAAATCCGTGTCCGCGAGATCTTCCGCGGACGCATTCCCCGGCGGCTGTACGTCGAAAGCGAGAACACCAGTTCGCGATTCCCCATGGAGGAAGGAACGACGTATCTCATGTTCCTGCAGCACGACGACCATCGGGCCGCGTACTTCATCGACAACTGCGGCAACTCCGCCCCCGTCGGGGCCGCACGTGCGCTGTTGCCCCGACTGCGGAAAATGAGCGCGACGACGGGGACGATGCCGTCGAAATGAGCGTCCTTCCGGGTCGATCTGGACGCTTGAAACCGCTTCTGCGGATCGTATTGATCGTATCCGCGATCGCCGCCGTCGGGCTGTACTGGCGGCACTGGATCCATGAACAGCGTGCGCTCGAACGCAAGACCGTCGTCGAACGGCAGCGCGCCGCGTCGAGTGGCAGCGGCGCATCGCGCAACCGCCGCCGCTGCCGGGCGCGCGCACGCTGGACACCGCGCACTACCGCATCACCACCACCGCCGACGACGCGCAGACCCGGCAGGTCGCCGACGCGGTCGAAGCGCTGTACCCGGCCTATCTCGATTTCGCACGCAGCCTGCCCGGGGTGCGGCCGCGCGCGGTGACGGACCGGCTGAGGCTCACGCTCTACGCGAACCGCGCGCAGTTCCAGGCCAACAACTTCGCCACGCCATGGGCCGAAGCCTATTACCGCAAGCCGGTGTGCTACGCCTACGTCACGAAGGACGCCCCGAATCCCTACCACTGGATGCTGCACGAGGCGACCCACCAGTTGAACGCCGAAGTCGCCGGACTCTCGCTGGCGAAGTGGGCGAACGAAGGCCTGGCGAGCTACTTCGGCGCGAGCCGGCTGCGCGACGGCGCGCTGCATCCGGGCGAGATCGACCCGGACACCTATCCGGTATGGGCGCTGGGCGCCGCCGATCTGTCCGGCAGCCTCGACCGCGACGTGCGCGAGGGCCGGATCATCCCGCTGCGCGCGCTGGTCTCCGGCATCGACGCGCCGCCGATGGCGCGCAACGTCAACCGCTATTACATCCAATACTGGAGCCTGGTCCACTTCCTGCTGCACGGCGAGGGCGGACGCCACGCCGCGGGCTTCCGCCGGGCCGTCGCCCGCGGCGGCGGCCTGGAGGCGTTCACCGGGGAGATCGGGCCGCCCGAGCGGATCGAGCTGGCGTGGTACGCCGACCTGCGCGCGAAGATCGCGCGCTACGCGCCGGACGCGGTCGAGGGCGACGACATCGTGGCCGTGCCCCCGAGCGAGTGAGCCGGTCGCCGGCGGGCGGCCTCAGAGCAGCGTCGCTTCCAGCGACACCGGCACCGACAGCGCGCGCGAGATCACGCAGCCGGCCTTGGCGGCGTTGGCGATCTCGGCGAACTGCTCGGCGGAAATGCCGGGCACCGAGGCGCTCATCACCAGATGCACGCCGGTGATCGTCGGCCCCGGGTCCATGCCCGGCTCCATCGTCGCCTCGGCGCGGGTCTCGATGCGCTCCGGGGTGAAGCCGGCGCGCCCCAGCACCGCGCACACTGCCATAGTGAAGCAGCCGGCGTGCGCGGCGGCGAGCAGCTCCTCGGGATTGGTCCCGGTCTCGTCCCCGAAACGGGTCTTGAACGAATAGTTCTGGTCGGCGAACAGCCCGCTCTGCGGCGTGCTCATCGCGCCCTTGCCGGACATCAGGTCGCCTTCCCAGCGGGCGGTGGCGATGCGTTTGAAGGCCATGGTCGAACTCCTGTGGACGGTGTCGACCGAGTCTAAGCCCGCCGCGCGGGCTTGTCTCGCACGCGCCGGCGTCGGCGCCTGCGTCGGCCAGCGCGCATGCGGCGCGCACGGGATGCGCGATTGATCCCGATCAATTCCCGCGCGCGTCCTGCCGCGCCGCGTCTTGACCCTGCGGGTCGAACTCCCGATCCTTGACGGGCGCCCACCAGCGCCCCGCCATGACCGCCCGCCGAGCGCCGCTCGGAAGGCCGGGGCTCCTACCGCGGACAGCCATGACGGCATTCCTTCACCGCCTTCGCGAAAGGAGCGTCGCTCATGTCCTACAGCACAGCACAAATCCGCAACGTGGCCCTCGCAGGCCACCCCGGCGCCGGCAAAACCACCCTGTTCGAAGCCCTGCTGCATGCCGGCGGCGCCCTCCAGACGGCAGGCACGATCGAACGCGGCACCACCGTGTCCGACCACGACCCGATCGAGAAGGAACGCGGCCACTCCATCGACGCCGCCATCGCCAGCACCGACCACGCCGCGGCAGGGCGGGACCTGGTCCACGTCAACCTGATCGACACCCCCGGCTATCCCGATTTCCGCGGCCCCACCCTGTCCGCGCTCGCGGCGGTGGAGACCGTCGCCGTGGTGGTCGACGCCGACGCCGGCATCGGCTACGGCACCCGGCGCATGATGGAATACGCGCAGAGCCGACGACTCTGCCGCGTCATCGTCGTCAACAAGATCGACCACGACGGCGCCGATCTCGGCGCCCTGCTCGACGAACTGCGCGAGACGTTCGGCAACGAAGTGCTGCCGCTCAACCTGCCCGCGAACGGCGGCAGCGCCGTCGTCGACTGCTTCGGCACGCCCAAGGGAGACAGCGACCTCGGTCCGGTCGCCGACTGGCACCAGCGCATCATCGACCAGGTGGTCGAGATCAACGAACAGGTCATGGACCACTTCCTCGAAGTCGGCGAGGAAGGCCTCGGCGGCCAGGAACTGCACGACGCCTTCGAGCAGTGCCTGCGCGAAGGCCACCTGGTGCCCGTGTGCTTCGTGTCCGCGCGCACCGGCGTCGGCGTGAAGGAACTGCTCGACGTCGCCGAGAAACTGTTCCCGCACCCGGGCGAGGCGAATCCGCCGCCGTTCGTGAAGGGCGCCGGCGAAAGCGCCGAGGCGATCGTCGCCGCGCCCGACCCCGCCGCGCACGTCATCGCCGACGTGTTCAAGATCGTCAACGACCCCTTCGTCGGCAAGCTCGGCATCTTCCGCGTCTACCAGGGCACGGTGAAGAAGGACACGCAACTGTTCGTCGACGACGGCCGCAAGCCGTTCAAGGTCGGCCACCTGTTCAAGATGCGCGGCAAGGACCACGTCGAGGTCGAGCACGCGATTCCCGGCGACATCGCCGCGGTCGCCAAGGTCGACGAACTGCATTTCGACGCCGTGCTGCACGACAGCCACGACGAGGACCAGATCCACCTCGCGCCGCTGGACTTCCCGCGGCCGATGTTCGGCCTCGCGGTCGAGGCCGCGAGCAAGGGCCAGGAGCAGAAGCTGTCGATCGCGCTGCACAAGCTGGCCGAGGAAGATCCCTGCTTCCACGTCGAGCACGAGGTCGAGACCAACGAGACCGTCATCCGCGGCCTGTCCGACCTGCACCTGCGCATCCAGTTGCAGCGCCTGAAGGAGCGCTTCGGCGTGGACGTGACCACGCGGCCGCCGCGCATCGCCTACCGCGAGACCGTGTCCGGCAGCGCCGAAGGCCACCATCGTCACAAGAAGCAGACCGGCGGCGCCGGCCAGTTCGGCGAGGTGTTCCTGCGCATCGAACCCCTGCCCCGCGGCGGCGGCTTCGAATTCCTCGACGAAGTGAAGGGCGGCACCATCCCCGGCCAGTTCATGCCCGCGGTCGAGAAGGGCGTGCGCCAGGTGCTGGCCGCCGGCGCCATCGCCGGCTATCCGATGCAGGACGTGCGGGTGATCGTCTACGACGGCAAGCACCACCCCGTCGACAGCAAGGAGGTCGCGTTCATCGCCGCCGGCAAGAAGGCCTTCCTCGACGCCATCCTCAAGGCCCGCCCGCAGGTGCTCGAACCGATCGTCGACCTCGAGGTCGCGGTGCCCGAATCGCACATGGGCGACATCAGCGGCGGCCTGTCCTCCAAGCGCGCCCGCATCAACGGCACCGACTCCATGCGCGGCGGCGAGATCGTGGTCAAGGCGCAGGTGCCGCTGTCCGAACTGGAAGGCTACGCCGCGGAACTGAAATCGGTGACCGCCGGCCGCGGACGGTATTCGCTGGATTTCAGCCACTACGAACCGGTGCCGGCGCAGGTGCAGGGCAAGCTGGTGGAGGCCTACAAGCCGCGGCACGATGAGGATTGAACCGGCATCGTCGATGCCGATGTCCGCAGGGCGGAACCGCCGCAGGCGATTCCGCCGCTGCGACCCAGGACGGTCGCGTCCACACGCGGACAACGCGACACCGAAAAGCGCGCAGGGTGGGCCCCTGGCCCACCGTTTCGTCGACCCGTTGCGGTGGACCCGTTGCGGTGGACCCACGCGTTGCGATGACCACCGCCCGGCGCGCATCGCGTCGGAGGCGTCGCGATGGTGGGCCAGCGGCCCACCCTACGCGCTTCTTGACCCGACACGATTCATGCCTTAGACAACAGCCGATGCAATGCGAGGCATGTGGATGGACTTTTCCGAAAGCACTTTCTTCAAGATCTTCGGCGTGGCGGTCGCGCTTTTCGGCACCCATGGCATCGTCCGCAACAAACTGACTGTCGGTTTCGAAGGCAACGACGATTACAACCGGACGGTACAAGGTACGGCGGCCAGAGTGTTGTCTTTGGCGCATGTAGCCGCGGGATGCTCGTTCTTCTTCGTTGATCCGACCGTTGGCATCATTGCAACATGTTTGCTGTTCGCACTGACATGGGCGTTGGGCGATCCCACCGAGTAGACATCGGTCAAACGCCACGTCGCAAGCTGGCGGTGAGCGCAGCGAACCCCACCATGCCGAAGCGCGTAGGGTGGGCCCTGCCCCCGGAGATCCGGGCGGATACGGTTACAGCGATTGCGCGAGGGCGAGCGCCTTGCGGACCTTTTCGGCGTTCGGGGAATCGAGGTCGGAGACGTTGAGCTGGAACTCGCTCTGGCCCTTGACGAAGAACAGGTGGGCCATGCCGGTGTCGGTGGTGGTGTAGGCGTTCTCGCCGAGCGCGGCCTGCGGCTGGTAACCGCTGGTCGTGGTCGCCATCTCGTGGCGTGACGCGAGGTTCGCCTTCGCCTTGGCCTCGTTCGCCGCGGTGGCGACGAAGAGCTCGACGGTGTGGGTCGGCGCGTCCTTGGCGAAGTCGATCGTGCCGACGCCGGCCCAGTACACGCAGCGGGAATCCCAGACGTAGCCGCTCATCTGCGGGGCGATCTTCTGGTGGACCTCGAACGTCTGGTCCGGGTAGACCGCCTTGAGCTTCTCCGGGGTGAGCGTGGCGCAGGCATCGACCGGGGCGACGGTCTTCAACTGCTCGAGTTCGGCATCGGGAGCGCTGGCTGCAGCGGCGGCGGGCGCGGCGACTTTCGTCTCTGACGCCGCGGTGTCGCTCGCCGGCGGTGCGCGATCGCACGCCGCCAGTCCGAACATCGCTACGCTTGCCAGCATCATCATCGGTCGACGCATGCAGATCGCTCCTCTTGCGGGTCGGCGCAGCGCCTTCCGGGCGCGCGGCGTCCCTGGGTGGATGGACGGCGGGGTTCCGCCGGACGCCACCGCCTGCCGGCGATGCGCCGGAACAAGCAAACGCGACGCTCGCGGCGATCCGGACAGCCTGTCTGCCCGCCCTTCGCACACGCCACCGCCGCGGCCCGGTACGATCGCCAAATCCACTGCGCCGAACGAGAGACCCTCGACATGCACGCCCGCCTGCTGCCGCCCTCGCTGCTCGTCCTGATGCTGTGCGCCTGCGGCGGCAGCGAACCGCCCGCCGCCGCCCCGGCCGCCGACGCCGCGCCGGCGGCCGCTTCTCCCGCGCCGACCGCGCCCAAGGCGCCGCCCTCGCCCGCCGCGGCGCCGGTGGACGTTGCGCCGAAACCCGCGGCCGTCGCGCCCGAAGCGCTGCTGCTGCCAGACGACACCCTCGCGAGCGCGCAGGCGCGCCTGGGCGTCGCGAACGTGGTCGCGCGCGAGCTCGACGGCGCGGAGGGCGAGACCTTCCCGGGCTGGGTGCTGTATCCGGACGACGCGATGCGCCGGATCGACGTGTTCCTCGACGAGGCCGGCAAGCATCCGGCGTCGCTGCGGATCGATGCCGAGCGCAGTCCCTGGCAGCGCGCCGACGGCATCCGCATCGGCCTGACCAGCACCGAACTGCAGGCGATGAACGGCAAGCCGTTCGAATTCCTCGGATTCGACTGGGACTACGGCGGCGCGATCACCGACTGGCGCGAAGGCAAGCTCGCCGCGGCGAACGGCGGCGGCGGGCCGGTGCGGCTCTGCCCGCCCGAGTCGACGCCGGAAGACTACCCCTCGGGCGACAGCCCCTTCGGCAGCGACGACCCGCACCTGGCGAAATCGCCGGCGACGGTCTGCGAATTCAGCGTGGGCATCGGCGAGGACCGCGACTGACCGCGCGTCGGCGGCGGAGGCGCGCCGCCGCCGGACGCGCGAACGCCGGCGCTGGGCCGGCGTTCGGGGTGTCGCTGGACGCTCGGGACGCTCCGGTCAGAACGGGATGTCGTCGTCCGAGAAGTCGTCCATCGGCGGCGGGCTGGTCGGCGCCGACTGCGAGCGCTGGCCACCGCCGTAACCGCCGCCGCCACCGCCACTGCCGCGCTGGCCGCCGCCATAACCACCGCCGCCACCTTCCGAACGCTGCGAGCGCTGCGGACGGTCGCCACCGCCGCCGCCACCCTCGCCGCGGCCGCCGAGCATCTGCATCTCGTCGGCGATGATGTCGGTGAAGTAGCGTTCGACGCCGTCGTTGCCGGTGTACTTGTCGTAGCGGATCGAGCCTTCGACATAGACCTGCGAACCCTTGCGCAGGTACTCGCCGGCGATCTCGCCGAGCTTGCCGAAGAACGTCACCCGGTGCCACTCGGTGCGTTCCTGCTGGTTGCCGTCGCGGTCCTTGCGGACGCTGGTGGTGGCGAGGCGGACCTTGGTCACCGCCATGCCGCCCTGGGTGTATTTGGTTTCGGGATCGTCGCCCAGGTTGCCGACGAGGATGACCTTGTTGATGCCGCGTGCCATGAACGTACCTGCCGATGTGCCGTGGTGTGGCACAGGACATTGGATTATAGCCGGGCGTCACGGAATCAGGGTTCCCCCCGAAGGCGCGTCGGGATTCCCCGGGGGCCGGCGCCCGGCAGCGGCATTTATAATGCGCGTTCCCCCCGTCAGGCCCCCCCATGCACGCGACCTCGGCGCCCCCCGCCCTCGACCTGCCCGCCATCCAGGCACTGGCCGCCGCCGACATGGCCGCGGTCGACGCCCTGATCCGACGCCGGCTGGCGTCGGACGTGGTGCTGGTCAACCAGGTCGCCGAGCACCTCGTCGCCGCGGGCGGCAAGCGCCTGCGGCCGATGCTGCTGCTGCTCGCCGCGCGCGCGCTGGGCCATCGCGGCCCGGATGCGCACCAGTTGGCCGCGGTGGTCGAGTTCATCCACACCGCCACCCTGCTCCACGACGACGTGGTCGACGAGTCCGACCTGCGCCGCGGCCGCAAGACCGCGAACGCGCTATTCGGCAACGCCGCGAGCGTGCTGGTCGGCGATTTCCTGTACTCGCGCAGCTTCCAGTTGATGGTCGAGCTGGATCGGCTGCCGGTGATGCGGATCCTCGCCGACACCACCAACGCCATCGCCGAGGGCGAGGTGCTGCAGTTGCTGCACGTGCGCAACCCGGACACCGACGAACCGGCGTACCTGAAGGTGATCGAGCGCAAGACCGCGGTGCTGTTCGCCGCCGCCACCCGGCTGGGCGCGCTGCTGGCGGGCGCCGGCGAGGCGACCCAGCAGCGCCTGCACGACTACGGCCTGGCCCTGGGCTACGCCTTCCAGATCGCCGACGACGTGCTCGACTACAGCGCCGACGAGGCCGCGCTGGGCAAGCACCTGGGCGACGACCTGGCCGAGGGCAAGGCGACCCTGCCGCTGATCCACGCGATGCTGCATTCCGACGCCGCCACCCGCGACCGCCTCCGCGCGATCGTCGAGGCCGGCGAGGTCGAGGCGATGCCCGAGGTGCTGGCCGCGATCGAGGCCACCGGCGGGCTGGCCTACAGCCGCCGCCGCGCCGACGACTACGCCGACGACGCCGAACGCGCGCTCGACGGCCTCGACGACAACGACGCCGTGGCCGCGCTGCGCGGACTGGCGCGCTACGCGGTGCGCCGGGACCGCTGAGCGGCGATGGCGTTCAGCGACCAGGAACGGGCGACCCTGCTCGCGGTCCGGGGGGTCGGTCCGACCGTGCTCGACCGGCTCGAACGCATCGGCATCGATTCGCTCGAAGCGCTCGCGGACAGCGACCCGCACGACATCGTGACCCAGGTCGCCGCCATGCTCGGCGCGAGCTGCTGGAAGAACAGCCCGCAGGCGCGGGCCGCGATCGTCGGCGCGGTCGAGGCGGCGAAACGCGCGACAGAGAAATAAAGGCAGGATCGCCGCCACGCCCCCACCCGGTAGAGCGGCCTTCAGGCCGCTTCCTCGTTGGGCGGCACCGCACAGCGACCTGGTCTTCAACAGCCGGATGGCTGCTCGGGCGGCTCTACCGGCAAGGAACAAGAAAGCGGCCTGAAGGCCGCTCTACCGCCGGGAGCGCAGGAAAAGCGGCCCGACAAGCAAAAGCGGCCCGGAGGCCGCTCTGCCTGGATGGATGCGAAAGCGACCGAAGGCCGCTCCGCCGTTCGCCGATCAGGGATTGAAGCGTTCGTGGAAGAACAGGTTCATCATCGAGAACGCCCGCTTGGCGGCGCGCTCGTTGTAGACGCAGCCCGGCGGGCTGTTCGCGGACTCCAGCGCGAAGCAGTGCACGGCGCCGGCGAAGTTCACGAACTGCCAGTCCGCGCCGGCGCTGCGCATCTCGTTCTCGAAGGCCTGGATCTGCTCGGCCGGCACGTACTTGTCGTCGGCGCCGTTGAGCACCAGCACACTGGCCTTCACCGCGCCGGATTCCGCCGGCAGGGTGGTGTCGAGCCCGCCGTGGAAGGTCACCACGCCGGCGATGTCGGCGCCGCTGCGCGCCAGTTCCAGCACGGTCTTGCCGCCGAAGCAGAACCCGATCGCGCCGATGCGGTCGGTGTCGATAGGCGCGCTGGAGGCGAGGCTGCGCAGCATGTCGAGCGCGGCGGCGGCGCGGGCGCGCAGGCCCGGCAGGTCCTGGTAGAGCTTGGCGACGAGCGCGCCGGCGGCCTTGTCGTCCCTCGGCCGCACGCCCTTGCCGTAGACGTCGGCGACCAGCACCACGTAGCCGGCGGACGCGACCTGCTTGGCCTTCTCGACCGAGGCCGGGGTCACGCCCTTCCAGTCCGGCACCATCACCAGGCCGGGACGCTTGGTAGCGTTGGCGTCGTTGTAGACGAGGTAGCCGCTGAAGCGCAGCTTGCCCTGCTTCCATTCGACCGGTTTGGCCTGCATGGCGGCGAAGGCCGGCATCGACAGCAGCAGCGAGAGCAGGAGTGCGGCGACGGGCGCCGCGCGACGCAGGAAACGCATGGGAACTACTCCATGTCGGGGAGGACGATCAGCCTACCCGGATTCGGCGACGGTTGCCGCTGCCCGGCGCGACGGTCGTCGGCCGGGACGCGACGTTCAGCCGATGCCCAGCCCGGGGATCGACGCGATCGTTTCCGGGTCGAACCCGCCGAGGGCGGCGAAGTGCCGGCCGCGCTCGGTGTAGTCGCGATAGGCGCCGAAACTGGGCGCGCCGGGCGACAGCAGGATCACGCCGGGGGCCACGCCCGCGCCTCCGCCCGCGCCCTGCCCCGTGGCCGCCAGCAGGCGTCGCGCCTCGGCGACCGCCGCGGGCAGGCCGTCGGCCTCCGCCAGGGCGAACCCGGCCGCCTTCGCCACCGGCGCCAGCAGTGCATGGATCTTCGGCCCGTTCTGGCCGAGGGTGACGACCGCCGCCGGCGGCGCGTCGCGCACGGCGTCGGCGAAATCGCGCCAGTCCAGCCCGCGGTCGTGGCCGCCCAGCAGCACCGCGACGCGGCGGTCGCGGAAACAGTCCAGCGCGGCCAGGGTCGCGTGCGGGGTGGTGCTGATCGAATCGTTGACCCAGGTCAGGCCGTCGCGTTCGCCCAGCGTCTGCAGCCGGTGCGGCAGCGGCCGGAAGCTCGCCGCGTGCGGCGCGAGCGCCACCGCGTCCAGCCCCAGCGCCTCGATCGCGGTCAGCACCCCGCAGAGGTTCGAGCGGTTGTGGCGGCCCGGCAGCGGCACGTCGCGGGTGTCGAACACGGCCTGTTCGCCCCGGTGCAGCACGTCGCCGCGCAGATGCCAGCCGTCCGGGCGGCCGAACCAGCGGATGTCGCTGTCCGGCAACCGCAGCGCGGACAGGGTCGGGTCCTCGCCGTTGAGCACCGCGACCCGCGGCGCCGCCACGGTGACCAGCGCGAGCTTGTCGGCCACGTAGCGCGCCTCGCTGCCGTGCCAGTCCAGATGCTCGGGATACACGTTGGTCGCGACCGCGATCTCCGGCCGCACGCCCGACAGCGCGATGTCGCGGGTCTGGTAGCTCGACAGTTCGATCGCCCAGAACTCCGGCGGCGATTCGACGTCCAGCAGTTCCAGCAGCGGCAGGCCGATGTTGCCGCACAGCGCGGTGCGGTGCCCGCCGGCGCGCAGCAGGTGGGCCAGCAGCGAGGTCGTCGTGCTCTTGCCCTTGGTGCCGGTGACGCACAGCGTGCGCGCCCCGGGATGCTCGGCGAACCACAGCGCGCTGCCGCCGAGGAACAGCGTCCCGCGCGCCGCGGCGTCCATCGCGTCGGACCGGTACGGACTGATGCCGGGCGATTTGACGACGACCTGGAACCGCGACAGGCGATCGGCATCGACGCTGGATTCCGTCGCCAGCAGCGGATCGCCCAGCGCCTGCGCGTCGGCGGCTTCGGCCTCGGAACAGAACAGCGTCAGCGGCAGCGACGGCAGCCGCCGGCGCAGCGCGCGCCACGCGGCGCGGCCCTCGCGGCCCCAGCCCCAGAGCGCGACGCGCTTGCCGTCAAGCTGCGAAATGCGCATGCAGGCGCTCCCACAGCGCCGCCGGCACGCGGTGCGCGTCGTCAAGGACCAGCAGTGGCGCGATCGCGAGTTCGCCATCGCCGAGCTGCGGGCGGATCTCGCGGGCGAAGCGCTCGACGATCTCGTCCTCGCGCCACTCCGGCCGCTCGGCCAGCGCGGCCATCGCCGCGCGCGATTCGCGGCCCTCGCCGACGCACTCGAACGGCTTGTGGTCGCGGAATTCCAGCAGCGCGTCGTAGCCCGGGATCTGCCCGGCGTCGTCCAGCAGGTTGCGGCCGAAGATGCCGACCAGCCGCGGCTTGGGCATGAACGGCGCCAGCGCGAGGAACACGAAATGGCACTTCGGGCACACCCCGCACCAGCGACTGGCGGGGCGCTCGCCGAGGATGTGGAAGTTGCGGTTGCAACTGGAGAAATGCGCGTCGTAGCGATCGCTCTTCGCGAACTGGCGCGCGACCGCGAGTTCGCTCAGCGGGCGCAGCAGCGAGTAGTACTGCAGGTCCGCCGCGACGTGCGCCTGCACGTGCTCGCCGAACGCGCGCTCGAACGCCCAGCCTTTCGACCACTGGTGGTTCACCTCGCCGGTGACGCTGCCGTCCGGCGCGAGGATCAGGCTGCCGTAGCTGGCCGAGCGCTCGTTCGAGAACACGACCTGGTCGACGCCCAGCAGCACCGCGGCGAACACCAGGATCGCCGAGTTGACAGCGGTGACCGGGATGTGCCCGTTCCACGCGCCCTGGCGGTTGTATTCGAACAACTCCGGCGCGAGCTGGCGGCCGAGGTTGAGCGTCGGCAGGCCGGTGCGCTCGGCGCAGGCCTTGATCAACTGCGAGCCGCCGATCCAGGTCACGGTCTGCGCGACGCCGGCCTCGCGCAGCGCCTCGATGCTGACCAGCGAGTCCTTACCGCCGCCGATCGCGACCAGCGCGTGTTCGCGCAGGCCCAGCGCCGGCGCAGGCACGCCTGTCGCGGCTTCCGCCGCTCCCACGGGAAAGGCGATGCGACCGTGCAGGTCGAGGCCGTTGCGGTACGCGAACTCGCCGAGTCCGTGCAGGTAGACCGAATCGAGCAGCGCCGCGGTCGCGGCGTCGATGCCGTAGCCGTCGATCCGGATCTCCGGCGGCACCGCGGCCTTGTAGTAGCTCACGCCGGCGATCAGGTGCAGCAGGCGCAGCGCGCGCTCGGCCGCGACCGCGCGATCGCCGGCCAGCGCGAACGGCGCACCGGGCACGGTGACCGTCTCGACGAGTTCGGGACCGTCGTCGAAGGCGTAGACCAGTTGCGCGACGCCGGTCTGCGCGTCGAACGCGCAGCGGACGAAGCGGAAGACGCGGATCGCGTCGCGGTTGAATTCGGAACTCACGGAGATACTCCAGGGGCGAGCGCGGGCGACCAGCGTGTCCCGGCATTGCGGGTGTGAATGGATCGACGGATGCGCAGGCGATACGGTTTCACCCCACCACCTCTTCCACCGGCAGCGGGCGCAGGTTGTAGGTGCTGGCCATCGCCATGCCGTAGGCGCCGGCGTCGGCGATCAGGACCACGTCGCCTTCGCGGGTCGCCGCCGGCAGCATGCGGGCGTGGCCGAACACGTCGCTGCTCTCGCAGATCGGGCCGACCACGTCGAACGGCAGCACCGCGTCGTCGTCGATCCGCGACAGGTTGTGGATGGCGTGCCAGGCGTCGTACATCGCCGGACGCACCAGCGCGTTCATGCCGGCGTCCAGACCGATCCGGCGCAGGCCGTCCTTCTCGACCACCTGGGTGACGCGCGCCAGCAGCGCGCCGGACTCGGCGACGAGGTAGCGGCCGGGCTCGATCGCGAGCGCGAAGCGCGGATAGGCGGCCTTGATCCCGGCCAGGCCCTCCGCCCACGCCGCCACGTCGAACGGCCGCGCGTCCGGCGTGTACGGCACCGGCAGGCCGCCGCCGATGTCGATGGTCTCGACCGTGCCGATCTGCTCGGCCAGCGCGGCGAGGTCGGCGTAGACCTCGCGCCAGTGCGCGACGTTGTCGATGCCGCTGCCGAGGTGCGCGTGCAGCGCGACCACGCGGGCGCCGATCCGGCGCGCGGCCTCGACGAAGTCGCCGGCCTTCGCCATCGGCAGGCCGAACTTGGCTTCGCTGCCGCCGGTGCGGACCTTCTCGTGGTGGCCGTCGCCGCGGCCGAGGTCGATCCGCAGCCACAGCGGCCGGTCGCGGAACACGTCGGCCCAGCGCGCCAGCGCCTCGACGTTGTCCACCGTCACATGCACCCCGAGCGCCAGCGCTTCGGCGTACTCCGCGCGCGGCGCGAAGCTTGGGGTGAACAGGATCCGCGACGGGTCGAGGCCGGGCAGCGTTTCGATCACGTGCTCGACCTCGGCCAGCGACACGCACTCGAAACCGAAGCCCTCGGCCGCCAGCGCGTGCAGGATCGCCGGATGGGCGTTGGCCTTGAGCGCGTAGAAGCGCCGATCGACCGCGGCGACGGCGCGCAGCGCGCGGGCGCGGGCGCGGACGGTCGCGAGGTCGTACACGTAGGCGGGCGTGCCCTGTTCAGCGCGCGCGACCAGTTGCGCGGCCTGCGCGCGCCACCACGGCGCCTCGCGCTCGGGCGCGCCGTGCGCGATCTCGGTCCAGCTCGGCCCGAATACCGCCGCGTCCTGCACCGGCATCGCGCCGCTGCGGATCAGCTCGCCGTGCAGTTGCGGCAGCAGGCCGTCGGCGTCGACCTCGTCGACGACGAAGGTCAGGTTGAGGTCGTTCGACGACTGCGAGATCAGGTGGACGCGCTCGCGGCCGAAGGTCGCCCACACGTCGGACAGCTTGTGCAGCAGCGACCGCATGCCGCGGCCGACCAGGGTGATCGCCGCGCACGGCGCGATGACCTTGACCCGGCAGACTTCGGCCAGGTCGGCCGAGAGCCGGCTGAGCACGTCGCTGTTGACCAGGTTCTCGCTGGGGTCCAGCGACACCGTCACGTTGGTCTCCGACGAGCCGATCAGGTCGATCGACAGGCCGTGGCGCTTGAACCGCTCGAACACGTCGGCGAGGAAGCCGACCTGCTGCCACATGCCGATCGATTCCATCGACACCAGCACGATGCCGTTGCGGCGGCTGATCGCCTTCACCCCCGGCACGGTGGCGACGCTGGCGTCGATGCGCGTGCCCGGCAGGTCCGGGCGCTCGGTGTCGAGGATGGCCATCGGCACGCCGGCGTCGCGGCACGGCGCGATCGAGCGCGGGTGCAGCACCTTGGCGCCGGTGGTCGCGATTTCCTGCGCTTCGGCGTAGTCCAGGCGCGACAGCAGCCGCGCCTCCGGCACTTCGCGCGGGTTGGCGCTGAACATGCCCGGGACGTCGGTCCAGATCTCGACCCGCTTCGCCCCGAGCAGCGCGCCGAAGTACGCGGCGGAGGTATCCGAACCGCCGCGTCCGAGGATGGCGGTGCCGCCGTCGGCGTGGCGGGCGATGAAACCCTGCGAGATGAGCATCCGCGTCGGCTGGGTCGCGAAGCGTTCGCGGAAGCCGGCGTCGGCCTGGAAGCGGCAGTTCACCGACAGCCGCTGCGCCCAGTCGCTGGCGTTGGGCAGCGACACCGCGTCGAGCCAGTCGCGCGCGTCGCACCAGCCGAAGTCCAGCCCCTGCGCGCGCAGGTAGGCCGCGCCGAGCGTGGACGACAGCAGTTCGCCCTGCCCCAGCACTTCGGCCTGCCAGTCGAGCGGCCGGGTCGCCGCGCGCGCGTCGGCGCCGAGCGCCTGCAGCGCGGCGAGGCGCTCGCCGAGCACCGCATCGGGATCGAGATCGAGGTCGGCGCAGAACGCGCGATGGCGCTCGACCAGCGCGGCGATGCGCCCATCGATGCCGTGGCCGTCCGCGGCGCTGCCGTCGGCGGCGATCGCGGTCAATTCGTTGGTCACGCCCGACAGCGCCGACACCACCACCAGCACCCGCGCATGGTCCTCGTCCGCCCTGCGTTTGGCCAGGCGCCCGATCGTGTCCCAGCGGTGGCGACGCGACACCGAGGTGCCGCCGAACTTGAGCACGACCCAGGCGGGGCCGGCGGAATGCGTATCGGGCATCGGGAGGGGGCGGATAGACTGAGGGGGGCCGGCGCGCGGCCGGAGCCCACAATTCTATGCGAACCGGACCGCCCGCCATGATGTCGTTGCGTTATCTGCAGATGGATGTCTTCGCCGAACGCCCCGGCGACGGCAACCCGCTGGGCGCGGTGCTCGACGGCGGCCGCTTCGACCCGGGCCGGATGCAGGCGTTCGCGGCCTGGACGAACCTGTCGGAGACCATCTTCCTGCTGCCGCCGACCGCGCCCGGCGCCGACTACCGCGTGCGCATCTTCACCCCGCGCTCGGAGCTGCCGTTCGCCGGGCATCCCAGCGTCGGCGCGGCCTGGGCGGCGCTGGACGCCGGGCTCGTGCCCGCGGACCGCACGACGCTGGTGCAGGAATGCGCCGCCGGGCTGCTGCCGGTCCGGGTCGAGCGCATCGGCGACGCCCGCCGCAGCCACGATTGTCGCACCCACGCTTGCCGCACCCATGTCCGCGCGCCGCGGGCGCGCCGCGTCGGCGGTGCGGACCTGGCGCCGGCGCTGGTGGCGGCGTCGGTTTCCGGCATGCGGGTCGGCGGGCCGGAGCCCGCGCTGTGGGACAACGGGCCGCGCTGGTGGCTGGCGTCGCTGGCGGACGCCGCGGCCGTGCGTTCGCTCGCCCCGGACCTGGCGGCCATCGCGGCGCTGTGTACGGCCACCGGCGCGGTCGGGCTGGCGGTCCACGCGCCTGAAGCGGGCGATGCTCACCATCTCGTCGTGCGCGCGTTCTGCCCCGCCGACGGCATTCCCGAGGATCCGGTCACCGGCAGCGCCCAGGCGGCCATCGCCGCGCAGCTCGCGGCGACCGATCGCCTGCCAGGTCGCGACGGCCACTACGTCGGCAGCCAGGGCCGCGAACTCGGCCGCGATGGCCGGGTCTGCGTCGAGGTCGACGCCGACGGCGAAGTCTGGGTCGGCGGCGCCACCCAGCCGGTGATCCGCGGCAGCGTCGCCTGGTGACCGGCAACGACGAGGACTGGTTTCGACAAGGACAGGTTTCGACGAGGACAGGCTCCGATGACCATCTATGCCCTGCAGTACGAATTGCGCCCCGCGCCGCACAGCGAGGACTTCGCGACGATGGGCGGCGCGATCGTGAACTCGCTGGTGCGCGCCGAAACGCCCGAAGCCGCGCACGCCGCGGCGATGGCCTACTTCCGCGACGACGGCTGGGAACTGGTCGCCGTCGAACACCCGCCGAGCCCGGTGGCGCGGGCCCAGTGCGAGGACGACCCCGAATTCCTCGACGCCTGGGACGAGGCCGAGGCGCACGGCGAATGCCACCTGTTCCACCTGTGGCCGCCCGGTGGCGACGAGGACGCCCCGCGGCACTGACCGCGGGGACCGGCGCTGCTAAGCTGCCCCGCCCCGCACGACGCCACGCCCATGACCGCACGCCGCTACGTCCAGGTCGATGTCTTCGCCGATCGCCCCGGCGCCGGCAACCCGCTCGCCGTCGTCCTCGATGCCGAGGGCCTGGACGACGACCAGATGCAGGCCATCGCCCGGTGGACGCGCCTGCCCGAGACCACCTTCGTGTTCCCGGCCACCGACGCCGACACCAGCTACCGCCTGCGCATGTTCAGCCCGCGCCGCGAAGTGCCGTTCGCCGGGCATCCCAGCGTCGGCACCGCGCACGCCGTGCTCGAAGCCGGGCTGGCGACGCCGCGCGACGGCCTGCTGGTCCAGCACGGCATCGCCGGCAAGCTGCCGCTGCGGGTGAGCGGCGACGGCCACGCGCGCACGATCGCGGTGCGCACGCCGCGCGCCAGCGTGCGCGAGATCGCGGCCGCGGACGACCCGCGCCTGCGCGAGGTGCTGGCCGGACTGCCGCTGGGCGCGCTGCCGCCGGCGCTGATGGACGGCGGTCGCCGCTGGTGGCTGGCCGAGGTCGCCGACGAGGCGACCCTGCGCGCGGCCACGCCGCCGTGGCCGGCGATCGGCGCGCTGGCCGAGGCCAGCGACAGCATGGGCCTGTGCGTGTTCGCGCGCAGCGACGATCCGGTCTACTACCTGGCCGTCCGCGCCTGGGTCGGCGCGCCGGCGCAGTTCGAGGACGCCGCCTCCGGCGCCGCCAACGCCACCCTCGCCGCCTGGCTGGCCTCGCAGGACGCCCTCCCCGGCGACGGCGGCTTCTACCGCATCAGCCAGGGCCGCGAAGTCGGCCACGACGCCATCATCGAACTCACCGTCGACGCCGACGGCGACGTCTGGTCCGGCGGACGGGTGTGCACGGTGGTGCGCGGCGCGCTGGACTGGCGCTGACGCGTCGGCGTCGCGCGCACTGGACAGCACCGTCGCCGATTGACCACGCTTTCGCGCATCGCGCTTCCTCGACGCATGCGACATACCCCGCCCATGTCACCGACCCTCCGCAACGCCACGATCGAAGACGCAGACGCCATCAGTCTGCTGGTGGCCAGCCTCGTCCACCACTTCCTCGACGACCCCGATGCCGAGGAGGTGCAGCCGTTCCTGGCGAGCCTGACGCCGGCCGCGACCGCGCAGCGGATCGCGTCGCCCGATTTCAGCCACTACGTCGCGGAAGACGACAGCGGCCTGTGCGGCGTCATCGCGCTGCGCGGCGGGTCGCACCTCTATCACCTCTTCGTGCGCGCGAACCGGCATCGCGGCGGGGTCGCCCGGGCGCTGTGGACACATGCAAAGGCGCTGTCCGGCCACGACACGTTCACTGTCCGATCCTCGCTGTTCGCCGAACCCGTGTACGCCCGCTTCGGCTTCATCCGCGAAGCGCCGCCGCGCACGGAAAACGGCGTCACCTGGGTCGCGATGCGCCATGGCGGCGGCTGAGCGTCGGCCCGGGTCTGCGCGCCGGCGCAATTCGAGGACGCCGCCTCCGGCGCCGCCAACGCCACTCTCGCCGCCTGGCTGGCCTCGCAGGATGCCCTCCCCGGCTCCCGCCGGCGCCGGCGGGAGCGTCCGCACCGTTTCATCCGACCAGAACGCACCACCCCCGATGTCGATCGCCCCTTCGATGCCTGCGGAGCACTTCCCATGAACTCGAGAGTCCTTCCCCTGCTCGGCCTGCTGGCCCTCCTGCATGCCGGCAGCGCGCAGGCGCAGGTCGCCTGCCCTGACGGCACTCACTTCTTCGGCGGCGCCATCGCGCCGGATGTCAGCCAGTGCGTGCCGATCCTCGTCGACGACGCGCCGCCGCGGAAGACCGTCACCGAAGCCCGGATGGAAGCCCTCGACGCCATGGACGATGCGGCCAGCGCCTGGGGCCAGGTCGCGTTGACGATGGCGAACGACGCGCAGAAGAAACGCCAGCTCATGGCGGGCAAGTGGGAGGTCTACCAGGACCAGGAGCGCGCGGGTCCGGGCGAGTTCTGTTCCGCGCTGTTCCTCAACCCCGACGGCATCCTGCGGCTGTCCGGGCCCGGCGGCGGCTACGAGGGCGCGATGCTGACGTTCTGGGGTCGCGACATTCCCCGCCCCGCGGCGGCCAGGACGGTCCGGGTGAAGCTCGCGCAGTCCGACGACACCGGCGGCCCGCAGGCCGTCACCGCGTTCAACTACACGCAGCCCGGCGAGCACGGCTGGGGCGCGATCGCGATCGCGGTGCCGTCGGCCGACGCGCTGCTCGCGAACATGATCGACGACCTCGGGTTCACCATCGCCATCGACCACAGGCAGGTCATCGCGATCCGCTGGTCGAACGGCCTGTCGGCGCGCGACCGGCTGAAGGCCTGCGTCCAGCGCCGGAGCAAGTGATCCGCGCGCGCTCCGACCGCGCGGGGATGACGGCGGCGCGCCGGGAGGCGCGTCAGCCGAAATGCCCGAGCGGCGCGCCCGCCAGCAGGTGCAGGTGGATCTGGAACACCGTCTGCCCGCCGTGGGCGTTGCAGTTCATCACGATCCGGTAGCCGTCGTCGGCGAAGCCTTCGCGCTTGGCGTAGTCCGCCGCGGCGACGGCGAGGCGGCCCACGATCGCCGCCTGGTCCGGGCGCACGTCGTTGAGCGTCGGGATCGTCTCCTTCGGCACGAACAGCACGTGGACCGGCGCCTGCGGCGCGATGTCGCGGAAGGCGATGACGTGCTCGTCCTCGAACACGATGGTCGCCGGGATCTCGCGGCGGATGATCTTGTGGAAGATGGTGTCGGACATGGCGCTCTCCTGTGCGATGACCGGATTCTAGCCCGGAAGCCGCGCGCCGGAAGTCAGTCGGCGCCGATGACGACCCCGGCGCCGCCGGCGTGCGGGTCCGCGTCCACGACCCGGTTCTTGCCGGTGGTCTTGCCCACGTACAGCGCCGCATCGGCGCGACGCAGCGCATCATCGAACGATTCATCGCCGCACAGCGTCGCGACGCCGGCAGTGACCGTCACCCGCAGGCTCACCCTGTCGACCCTGGCGGCGCTGGAGGCGACCTCGCTGCGGACGCGCTCGGCGATCGCCAATGCGTCTTCCCGCTTCGTTCCCGGCAGAACCGCGACGAACTCTTCCCCGCCCCAGCGTCCCAGCGCGTCACCGCTCCGGAACGACGCGGAGATCACGCCCGCGACATGGCGAATGACCGCATCGCCCGCCTCGTGTCCGTAGCGGTCGTTGATGCGCTTGAAGTCGTCGATGTCGAAGATCGCCAGCGACAACGGCCGCGCGCTTCGGTTCGTGGACGCGGCCGGCGCTTCCACGATCTCGATCAGGTGCCTGCGATTGAGCAGCCCGGTCATCGGATCGGTCGTCGACAGGCGGACCAGCTCCGCCTTCTGGCGGACGACGATCCAGAAATACCGCAGCATCATCCCGGAGATGGCGATCGCCACGAACCCGATGTTGAGCAAGCGCACGACGCCGCCCAGCCCACCGCCCAGCGCCATCGCGACGGGAATCGACGCCGACATCCGGTCGAGCATCAACAGCGCGCCGACATAGGCGATCGAAAGCAGCGCCTTGGACGCGAACCCGATCCTGCCGCTGATCGCGATCAACGGCAGGCCGATGAGGAACGGGAAGTGGAAACCGCTGTCGCGCCCGAACGCGAGTACGAGCACGCTCATCGCCCACGAGGTGATTCCGACGAAGACCAGCAGACCGGCGATGAAACGGGCGAACGAATCCGATGGCCGGGTCGTGCGGGAGACGAGCAGGCAGACCAGCATCACCGCCAGCGGGACGACCCAGTGAGGATCGTTCAACCGCAGCAGGACGACCATGTGCAGGAACGTGGAAAGCCCGGTGAGCGCCACGATCCAGCTCAGCACGCTCCTGAAATTCCTTCTGACGACATCCGTGTCCCAGAGATCCCGGACGGCAGGGTCGCTCCCGGGCCTGGCATCACCCGCATCGTCCACCGGCTCGGCCATGCTCCCCTCTGCTTCGGCTGGAGAAAAAACGCCTTGCGTCCGTCGAATCCGGCTCCAGCCTATTGCAGTTCGCCGGTGGCGTCGATGGAAGCGGATGCGGCAAGGCCCCGCGATCGACACCGCGCGCCGTCAACCGGCGGCGCTTTCCGGCGCCGGCAGGATCGGGCGTGGCGGGCGGCATCAAGCCGGTCGATCGGAATCGGCCGGACGATCGTTCACGCCGGCATCTCGCTCCGGCTGCCGAACGCGTGCGACAGCGTGCCGCGATCGACGTACTCCAGTTCGCCGCCCAGCGGCACGCCGTGGGCGAGCCGGGTCGGCGTCACCCCATGCTGGCGCGAGAGCTGCGCGAGGTAGTGCGCGGTCGCCTCGCCTTCGACGGTGGGATTGGTGGCGATCACCAGTTCGCGGACCTCGCCCTCGGCCAGCCGCGCGGCCAGCGCATCCAGCCCCAGTTCGCGCGGGCCGATGCCGTCGAGCGGGCTCAGCCGGCCCTGCAGCACGAAATAGAAGCCGCGATAGCCGGTCGCCTGCTCGATCACCAGCCGGTCCGCGGGGGATTCCACCGCGCACAGCAGGTGCGCGTCGCGGGCGCCGCTGGCGCAGATCGCGCAGACCGGGGTCTCGCTGAAATCGCGGCAGCGCTCGCAGTGGCCCACGTGCTCGACCGCGTTCGCGAGCGCGTCGGCAAGCCGGCGCCCGCCGTCGCGGTCGCGCTCCAGCACGTGGTAGGCCATCCGCTGCGCGGTCTTCTGGCCGACCCCGGGCAGGATGCGGAAGGCGTCGATGAGCTGTTCGAGCAGGGAGACGGTCATGCGATCCGAAGATGGTTCGCGCGCAGGGATGCGCGCACGGCGCGCGCGATACGCGCGCGACGGACGACCGCAAAAACCACGTTTTTTGCGGTCGTCGCGGAAGCGGCGGCAGGATGCCCCGTCTTCCGCATCGACTTAGAACATGCCCGGGATCTTCATCCCCGGCGGGATCGGCATGCCGGCAGTGGCGGCGGACATCTTCGCCTGCGATTCGGCGTTGATCTTGTTCACCGCGTCGTTGATCGCGGCGGCGATCAGGTCCTCGGTCATCTCGGCGTCGGCGAGCACGCTCGGCTCGATCCGCACCTTGCGGCACTCCATCTTGCCGGTCAGGGTCACGCTGACCATGCCGCCGCCGGCGCTGCCGGTGGCTTCGATCCTGGCGACTTCTTCCTGGGCGCGCTGCAGGTTTTCCTGCATCTTCTGCGCCTGCTGCATGAGTTGGGCGATGTTTCCGCGCATGGGGGGCGTTCTCTTTCAGTCTTCGAAGGGGCGGATGGAATCGGGCACGAGCTTCGCGCCCTGCTGCTGCATCAGGCGCTGCACGTCGGGATGACCGAGGAAGGCCTCCTCGGCCGCCGCCTGCTTCTCGTCGCGCTGGCGGGCGTTGCGGGCGTGCATGGTCTCGGCGTTCGCGACCTTGCCGGTCTCGAACTTCAACTGCACCGGCCCGCCGAGCTGCGCCGACAGCGCGTCGGCGAGCGCCTTGATCAGCGCCGGGCTGCGCAGGTGGTCGTCCTCGGCCGACAGCGCCAGGCGCAGGGTGTCGCCGGCATGGGCCACGAAGGCGGCGTGGCCGGCGAGTTCGCGCACCGGTCCGCGCAGGTCGCAGCGCTCGACGAGGTCGAGCCAGCGTTCGGCGTCGATCCCGGCCACGGCGGCGGCCGGGTCCGCGCGGACCGCGGCCGGCGGCGGCGCCGTGACCTCGATCCGCGACGACGGGCGCGGCGGTTCGGAAGGCGCGGGGGCGATGGGGCGGGCTTCGACGGGGCGGGCTTCGGAACGTGTCGCTTCGGCGCGGGCCGGATTGTCCAGCGCGACCGCCGGCAGCGGCCGCGACATGATCGGCGGCGGCTTCGCGGCCGTGCCCTCGAGCGCAGCGCGGGCGGCCTCGGGCCCGCGCGCGGCCGCGGCGGCCGGACGCTCGGGCTGGGTCGCCCCGCCCTCGGCCGGGCGGAACGCCAGCATGCGCAGCGCGGTCATCTCGAAGCCGGCGCGCGGACTCGGCGCCAGGCCGATGTCGCGCCGTCCCTGCAGCGCCATCTGGTACCACAGTTGCACGACCTCGGGCCGGACCTGCGCGGCGATGCCGTCGATATCGACGCCGTCGGCCTCGACCTCGGCCGCGGGCACGAGCTGGCGGACCTGGATGCGGTGCAGCGCCTCGGCCATCGCGTCCAGCACCCCGCCCCAGTCCGGCGAGAAATCGGCCAGTGCGGCGATCGCGTCGAGCAGCGCCTGGCCCTCGCCCGCCGCCAGCGCGGCCAGCACCGCGCCGACGCGGGTGCGATCGACCGTGCCGAGCATGGTCGCGACCCCGGCGTCGGTCAGCGGCGCGCCGCCGGCGCTGGCGCCGGTGTAGGCGATGGCCTGGTCGAGCAGCGACAGACCGTCGCGCAGGCTGCCGTCGGCGGCCTTGGCGAGCTGGCGGATCGCGCCGGGCTCGACCGGGATCTCCTCGGCGGCGAGGATCTTGGTCATCTGGCCCTGGATCTGGCCTTCCTCCAGCCGCTTGAGGTTGAACTGCAGGCAGCGCGACAGCACCGTCACCGGCAGCTTCTGCGGGTCGGTGGTCGCGAGCAGGAACTTCACGTGCCCCGGCGGCTCCTCCAGCGTCTTCAGCAGCGCGTTGAACGCCGACTTCGACAGCATGTGGACTTCGTCGATCAGGTAGACCTTCACCCGACCGCGCGAGGGCATGTACTGGGCGTTGTCGATCACCTCGCGGACGTCGTCCACGCCGGTGTTCGAGGCCGCGTCGATCTCCAGCAGGTCGATGAACCGGCCGGCGTCGATGTCGCGGCAGGCGTTGCACTCGCCGCAGGGCTCGGCCGAGGTCCCGCGCTCGCAGTTCAGCGACTTGGCGAAGATCCGGGCGATGGTGGTCTTGCCCACCCCGCGGGTGCCGGTGAACAGGAAGGCGTGGTGGACCCGGCCGGTGTCGAGGGCGTTGCTGAGCGCGCGGACGACGTGCTCCTGCCCGACGAGTTCGGCGAAGCGCCGGGGGCGCCACTTGCGGGCGAGGACGAGATAGGACATCCCGCCATTCTGCCACGCGGGCCGCCCCGCCCGGACCGTCGCCGGCGCTTCCTTGTCCGCCCCGGGGCCGGGCGCTAGAATGGGCGGTCCCGAGGGGCGGCCGGACGCCGCGCCGGAGGCGCCTGCGGAGAGGTGTCCGAGTGGTTGAAGGAGCACGCCTGGAAAGTGTGTAAGCGTCTAAACCGCGCTTCGGGGGTTCGAATCCCCCTCTCTCCGCCAAATTCCGCAAGTGATGCGTCGCGACAGACGCAACGTCTATGGTGGCCCCGTCGGCCCCTCGCGACGCTAGGTCGAAAACCCCGCCAGGGCCGGAAGGCAGCAACGGTATCGATTGATGCGGGCGCCGAGGTCAGTCGGCGGGGCCATCGCCATTCATGGGCGACGCCCATGAATCCCAAGGTTCGCGATGCGAACTTCGGGCCCCGGCTCGCACTTCCGATCCCCTGCTCGCTTCGCGAGCGCCCCCTTGCCAAGGGGGGCTGAACAGCGGCCCCGCTGGCGATCGGATTCATGTCGGTGTCGGAGTCCGTCGGCGGAGCCACCGCCATTCATGGGCGACGCCCATGCATCCCGAAGTTTGCGTTGCGAACTTCAGCCCTGGCAAGCAGACCCGAATGTCGCCGGTCATTCCTCGCCGGGCTGGCGCGGATGCAGCCACGCCGTATCGCCCTCGGCGTAGCGTTCGTGTTTCCAGATCGGCACCCGCGCCTTCACCTCGTCGATGATCCAGCGACAGGCGGCGAACGCGGCGTCGCGGTGCGCGGCGCTGACACCGACCCAGACCGCGAGGTCGCCGACGTCGAGGTCGCCGACGCGATGCACGCAGGCGGCGTCGGCGATCGCGAACCGCGCCAGCGCCTCGTCGACGATCCGCGCGCCTTCGGCCTCGGCCAGCGCGACGTAGGCCTCGTAGCGCAGGCCGAGGGCGCGCCGGCCCTCGTTGTGGTCGCGCACCCAGCCCTCGAAGCTCGCGTAGGCGCCCGCCTCCGCGCGCAGCAGGCGCGCGCGCAGCGGCGCGATCTCGAACGGCGCGTCGGCGATGGCGAAGCGGGTCATTCCGGACCTCTCTCCGGCGATGGAGGCGTTGCCGTCCATGGCGCGACCTTCCCGGCTCGCGGATCTCCCGGTTCGCCCCGCCATGGGCGGGCGTTCGCGGTCATGCGCGGCAGTGCCGCGCAAACATGACCGCTCACCCGCCCGACACCGGCGGGATGAACGCGACTTCGGCGCCCTCGCCCGGCACGTCGTCCCAGCGCGCGAACGCGCCGTCGATCGCCACGCGCAGGCGTTCGACCGGCAGCGCGAAGCCGTGCCGTTCGCGCAAGGATGCGTACAGCGCCCGCAGATCGCCGTCGTGCGCCACGGTTTCGCGATCGCCCCCCGCGGCGTCGCGCAGGCTGGCGAAATACAGCACCGTCACCGCGGTCATCGCGTCGCGTCCTCGACCACGCCGACATCGCGCTTGCCGCCGCGCTTGCCGCGCAGCTTCGCCGGGCCCAGCACGATCGCGTGCGACAGCGCCTTGCACATGTCGTAGACGGTCAGTGCGGCCACGGTGGCGCCGGTCAGCGCCTCCATCTCGACGCCGGTGCGATGCACGGTCTTCACGGTGCAGACGATCTCCAGCGCGCGCGCGGTCTTCCAGTCGATCGCGAAGCGGATGCCGTCGATCGGCAGCGGATGGCAGAACGGGATCAGTTCGTGGGTGCGCTTGACCGCCAGCGTGCCGGCGACGATCGCGGTGTCGACCACCCCGCCCTTCGCGCTCCTCAGTCCGTTCCCGCGCAATTGCGCGGCGACCGATGCCGGGAACACGACGCGGCATTCCGCGGTCGCCGCGCGCGCGGTCGCGGCCTTGGCGGACACGTCGACCATCGCCGGGCGGCCATCGGCATCGAGGTGGGTGAGCGACGATTTCGACCGTTTCGACATGCTCACCCGCCCACCAGGAACATTTCGACCCGGCGTCGCGACGGACGCGGGCCGGCGCGCAGTTCGCTGTAGCGATCGCCGCGGGCCTGCCACAGATCGGCCAGGCGGCGATCGAAGCCGGCGTCGTCGCCCAGCCAAGGACGCAGGTCGGCGCCGTCGGCGGCGAACAGGCAAGTGAACAGGCGGCCGTCGGCGGACACGCGGGCGCGGTGGCAGTCGCCGCAGAACGGCGCGCTGATCGAGCTGACGAAGCCGACCTCGCCGGCGCCGTCGTCGAAGCCGTAGCGCGCGGCCACTTCGCCGCGATACTGCGGGTCGAGCGCGTGCAGCGGCCAGCGCGCGTGGATCGCGTCGCGCAGGTCGGCCGAGGGCACCACGCGGGTGGCGTCCCAGCCGTTGCAGGTGCCGACGTCCATGTACTCGATGAAGCGCATGACGTGGCCGCGCTCGCGGGCGAAGGCGACCAGCGGCAGCACGTCGGCGTCGTTGACCCCGCGCTGGACGACGCAGTTGAGCTTGACCTGCGAGAAGCCGGCGTCGCCGGCGGCGTCGAGCCCGCGTAGCACCCCGGCGAGGTCGCCGCGTCCGCCCGAGAGCGCGGCGAAGCGCGCCGGATCGAGCGTGTCGAGGCTGACCGTGAGCCGGTGCAGCCCGGCGTCGCGCAGCGCCCGGGCCTGGCTCGCCAGCAGGCTGCCGTTGGTGGTCAGCGCGATGTCGTCGAGGCCGTCGATCGCGGCCAGTCGCGCGACCAGGTCCGGCAGTCCGCGCCGCAGCAGCGGCTCGCCGCCGGTGAGGCGCAGCTTGCGCACGCCCGCGCGCGCGAACCCGCGCACCAGTCGCTCGATCTCGTCGAACGACAGTCGCGACGCGGCATCGAGGCCATGCTGTTCAAGGCCGTGGTCGTCCGGCACGCGGTCCGCCGGCATGCAGTACGGGCAGCGGAAATTGCAGGCCTCGATCACCGACAGGCGCAAGTCGCGCAGCGGACGCCCGAGGGCGTCGCGCGGCGCATCGGCGGGGCGCGGCAAGGCGTTCATCGACGGGAAGATACGCGGTTCACGCCGGAACGGAGGCGCCGTCGGCGACGCCGGTTGCGTCGAACGGCTCCGCCCGCGCGGCCGTGGGTTCGACCAGCGGCAGGACCTCGCCCGGATCGGCGACCCGGTAGCCGCGCGCCTTCAGCGCCTGGCCGTCGGCGCGGCTGGCGTAGTGGTAGAGCACGCAGCGCGACAGCAGGTCGGGATCGTATTCGCGTTCGAGGTCCTCGATGCCGCTGTGCGATGGGTTGCCGCGCAGCGCGCAGTCGTGGGCGACGAGTTCGCCGGCGTCGGCCATCTTCGCCAGCGCCTCGGGGATCGGCCGGGTGTCGCCGGTCCAGACCACGCTGCCGCGCAGGCGCAGGCCCCAGGCGGTGCGCGGCCAGTGGTGGCGGGTCTCGAAGGTCTCCAGGCGCACGCCGTCGTGCCAGAAGGCGTCGCCGACCGGGATCACCTGGAAGGCGTCCCAGAAGTTGGCGCCGCCCTCGGCCAGCACGTTCGGGTAGTCGCCGACGCGCTGGTGCAGCAGCGGCACCAGCGGCGCGGGCACGTACAGGCGCGGGTGTTCGCCGTGGCCGCCGAACATCGCGTCGACGAACAGGCGCTCGAAGCCGGCGACGTGGTCGAGGTGGGTATGGGTGACGAACAGCGCCCGCGGCGCCTCGCCGTAGTGCGCGAGGTAGGCGCTGAGCCCTTCCGCGCCGCAGTCGATGGTCAGCCACGGGCGGCCGTGGCGCTCGATCGTCGCCATCGCCGAACCCAGTTCGACCGCGGACGCGTTGCCGACGCCCTGGAACCGCAAAGCCCACGTCATGTCGTCGTGCCTATGTCCCGCGCTGCCACTGCGCATCGTACGCGGCGCGCAGCGTGGCGTAATCCCGGTCGACCTCGGCCTCGCTGCGCGCGCCGCGCAGCTTGTGCAGCGAGCGATGCAGGCGCGCGAGGTTCTTCTCGCGCCAGGCGGTGGCCGGGATGCGCAGCGTGCCGCGGTCCAGGTCGATCGCCCAGCCCCTGCCGGCGGCGTCGAACAGCAGGTTGTGGGCGTTGAGGTCGGCGTGGTCCAGCCCGCCGCGGTGCAGCCGGGCGATCAGCTTGCCCGCCTGGGCCCACGGCGCCCCCGCGCCGAGGGCGGCGGCGAGGTCGGCCAGCGAGGTGACGCCTTCCAGCCGTTCCAGCAGGATGCCGGCGTAGTACCACGGGCCTTCGCGCCAGTAGATGGCGGCGATCGGCTGCGGCACCGGCAGCTTGCGGCGCTGCGCCTCCCGCAGCAGGCGGAATTCGGCGAAGCTGCGGGTGCGGTTCGCGCCGCGCCACAGGTAGCGGGCGCGGGTGAGTTTCGCGACCAGCCCGCCGCGCAGGTACAGGCGCAGGACCGCCGGGCCGATGACGGGATGTTTCGCGCCCGCGCCCGGGCGGCCGTCGAGGAACCACGCGCCGCCGCGGCCGCCGCTGCCGACCCGTTCGGCGCGGTCGCCCCACCATGCCGGATCGAACCACAGCGGCAGCACCGACTTCGCGCCGGCTTGCCGCAGCAGCGAGGCGTCGAACAGAATCGCACCACCCGGTCCGGATCCGTCCGCGCTGCGGAAGGGCGTCAGGCTTTCGCTGGCGTCGAAGGCGACCATCTTCCGAGTCTATCAATTGCACGCCGCCAGACCCCAATCGATCTGCCTCCTCCGCCTGTCCGCGCTCGGCGATGTGACCCACGTCCTGCCGCTGGTGCGCACCCTGCGCGCCGCCTGGCCCGAGGTCGCGCTGACCTGGGTGATCGGCCGCGGCGAGCAGAAACTGCTCGACGGCCTGCCGGGCGTGACGTTCCTGGTCTACGACAAGAAGACCGGCCTGGCCGGCATGCGGGCGCTGCGCCGCGCACTGGCCGGGCGCCGTTTCGACGCGCTGCTGCAGATGCAGGTGGCGGCGCGCGCCAACCTGCTGTCGGCGTTCCTGCCGGCGCGGCGGCGGATCGGCTACGACCGCGCGCGCTCGAAGGACCTGCACGGGCTGTTCATCAACGAGCGCATCCCCGACCGGCCGGGCATCCACGTGCTCGACGCGCTCGGCAGCTTCTGCGAACCGCTGGGGCTGCGCCAGACCGAGGTGATCTGGGACCTGCCGGTGCCGGAGGACGCCCACGCCTGGGCCCGCGCGCAGTGGCCGGACGACGGCGTGCCGACGCTGGCGATCTCGCCGTGCTCCAGCCACGCCCTGCGCAACTGGCGCGCCGAGCGCTATGCCGCGGTCGCCGACCACGCCCGCGACCAGGGCTGGCGGGTGGCGCTGCTCGGCGGCCGCAGCGCGCTGGAGCGCGACACCGCCGACGCGATCCTCGCGGCCATGCGCCCGCCCGCGCAGGCGGGCGGCGCGGGCGCGGTGCTCGACCTGGTCGGCAAGGACACGCTCAAGCAACTGCCCGCCCTGCTCGCCCGCGCCGACCTGCTGATGACCCCCGACTCCGGCCCGATGCACATCGCCAACGCGATGGGCACGAAGGTCCTGGGCCTGCACGCCGCCAGCAACCCGCGCCGCAGCGGCCCCTACTCGGACGTGCGCTTCTGCGTCGATCGCTACGACGCCGCCGCGCGCAAGTACCGCGGCCGCCCCGCCGCCGAGCTGAAATGGGGGACGAAGATCGAACACGACGGAGTGATGGACCTGGTGACGGTCGAGGACGGCATCGCCGCGTTCGAGCGCTTCCGGGCCTTCCGCGCCGGCGCCTGAGCGCACGCCGCCGGCGCACGTTCCGGCCCCGTGGCCGCCGCAACGAGAAACCCCCGCGGGCTGGCGCTCCGCGGGGGCTGGGTCCGATCCGGGTCGTCGAGGCGGTTTCCGTCCATGGTCACCGCGCTTCGACCGTGTTCTGCCCATCGGATCCATCCGATGGCGGGTCCTTCCAGGCCGTTGGCGCATCCTGCGCCGAACGAACGCGACCCTGGTCCAGAGGATCGCGCCGCCCCTTGCGGGGCCAGCACGTGGCATCTCCGTATGCCTGCGGCGACTTCCGGCGGGCGGAAGCTCCGGGATCCGGGGTCCTCTTGCGGGGACCGACGCGATCCGTGTCGTGCGGGACCAAAGGTAGGCGCGCCGGATGACGTTGTGAAGTCGCCCTCGCGCCGGATTCGGCCAATCCCGGTCACCTTCATCGAAAAACACCGGGATTCACGCCATGCAATATGCAAGCCGCTACCGATAGTGAACTGGCTCGCGTGAATTTCGTTGTCAGGGTGAACAATGTTGTCAGTTAGCAAAGTGTGCGCAAACGAGACGCCGATCACAGCGGATTCGACCGGCCGCATCGGGCCGGACGGGGGGTGATCGCTCGTGTCCGCGGCATGATCTTCGCCTCCGCGTCGCGGGGGCGGCCAGGGGCCCGGACACGATCACGCCGCCCTCGAATCGACGGGAGGGGGCGTCCGGCGGCAGGCTGTGGAGCCAGGCAGGGGGAAAAACCGCGAGGCCCGGGCGGGACATCCCCACGGCGAGCGGATCGGCGGGACCGCAGGCGACAGAGGCCGGGGCCCGTGCGCAACCGCCCCGCTTCAGGGCGCGGCGTGCCCGGCGCGGTAATCCTGGTAGGACTTTTCCTCGACGTAGGACGAGCCGAGGGCGAGGTTGATGTCCTTCTTGATCCGCGCGCGCTCATCGTTCTCGAAGTACACGCTGCGGGCGAGGCGCACGAACTCGTCGTCGAAGGTCTGCGCCTTTTCCTTGATGCGGATGTCGTCCTCGATCACCCACAGGCGCTCGTTCACGGCCTTGAGCTCGGCGCGCAGGCGGGCGATGTCGTGGCCCGCGGCCGGGTGCGCCATCCAGGTCTTCTCCAGCGCCGACAGTTCGTTGCGCACGTTGGCCAGCTTGGCCGGGTCGGTCATGCGTTCGGACTTGATCTGCAGGATCGCGATCTTGTCGAGCAGTTCGCCGAAGGAGACGGGGACGAGGATTTCGGACATGGCGGGCGGGACGGGGTGCGGGAAGACGGCGCCCAGTGTACGCGCCTTGTCGGCGGGCGCCCGGCCTCGGTATGATGGCGCCCCCGCAGCGTGGGGCCCGACGGCCCGCGCGGCAGCCCCTTCCGGAGAGGTGGCAGAGCGGTTGAATGTACCTGACTCGAAATCAGGCGTACGTTAATAGCGTACCGAGGGTTCGAATCCCTCCCTCTCCGCCACTTTCGCCGTAACGTCGTCCCCCGCTCCGTCGGGATAAGGCGGCTACGGCCCGCGTCGCCACCGGCCCCGCGGCCACGCTGGCGCAACGCCGGCAACGCGGAACCGCCGAAGCGTCTCCTGCGCACGTGCCCGGCCGACGTCCCGACCCGCATCGACGCCATCGCCTCCAGTCGCGCGCGTCGTCGCTGCGCGTGGGCATGACCTTGCGCCCGCGCCCGCTGCTCGCGCCCCTCGGCCGAAGACCGTTCCGGTTGACCTGGGTCAGGGGCAGGCGCGGCCCCGGACGATAGCCTGCACGCACTCCCGATTGCCCGCCTCGCCATGGCTTCCCTTCCACGCTTTCCCGGCGTCCTGCCGTTCACGGCCGCGCCGCACCGGGTCATGTTCTTCATCGGTGCGATCAACGTGATCGCCGCGATGGCCTGGTGGTTCGCGCACCTCGCCGGGCTTTCCACCGCGGTCCAGCCGCGACTGCCGCCGCTGTGGCTGCACGCGTTCCTGATGCAGTACCAGGTGCTGCCGGCCTTCATCTTCGGCTTCCTGCTGACCGTGTTCCCGCGCTGGATGGGGCTCGGCGAAGCGGCCCGCTGGCACTACCTGCCGGTCGGCCTCGGCCTGCTGCTCGGCCAGGCGACGACGCTCGCCGCGGCGTTCACCGGCTCGACGCTGCTGCTCTACTTCGGCTGGGTCTACACCTGCGCCGGCTGGCTCGGCGCGATGGCGATCCTCGCCGGCTGGCTGATCAAGGCGGAGCGCCCGGACCTGCACGCGCGTTCGGCGTTCGCCGCGCTGCTCGTCGGACTGGCCGGCGTGGTCGCCTTCGGGGTATGGCTGCACGGCGGCTCGCCGTGGTGGCTGCAGAAGATGGCGGCGATCGGCAGCGTCGGCGTGCTGATGCCGATCTACGCGACGGTCGCCCATCGGGTCTTCCCGTTCTTCGCCGGCAACGTGGTCCCGGGATACGCGCCGTGGCGTCCGGCCTGGATCCTGCGCGTGCTGTGGGCGCTGACCGCGGTGCATGTGCTGGCCGAACTGGTCGAACTGCCGCTGCTGCGCGGCGTCGCCGACGCCGGCCTCGCCGGACTGGGACTGGTCGTGCTGTCGCGCTGGTGGCCTCGCGGCAGGATGCCGCCGCTGCTGGCGGTGCTGTTCGTCGGTCTGTCGTGGTGGCCGCTGGCGATGACCCTGTACGCCTGCGACGGCGTCATCCAGGGCCTCGGGCTCGGTCCGGGGCTGGGCCGGGTGCCGCTGCACGCGCTCGCGGTCGGCTGTTTCGGCACCCTGCTGGTGGCGATGGTCACCCGGGTGACCGCCGGGCATTCGGGGCGTCCCCTGGTGCTCGGTCCGCTCGGCGCCTTCGCCTTCATCGGCATGAACCTCGTCGCGCTGATCCGGCTGGTCGCGGATCTGATGCCCGATCCGCCGCTGTGGTGGGCGATCAGCGCCGCCGGCTGGCTGCTCGCGTTCCTGCCGTGGGTCGCCAGGAATCTGTGGATCTACCTCACGCCCCGCGCCGACGGTCGTCCCGGCTGAGCGGCGCATCCGCGCTGCGCGAACGATGATCGGGCGCTCGTCGCCCGGCGCGTGCGTGCGGCGGCGCGGGTCGGAGGCGCGACAACCGATTGATCTCACGGTCCTTTGCAGGCACCCTCTGCGCACGGCGATGCGCGACGCGATCGCCGCGCCCATCGACTGCCCGCCATGGACTTCATGCCATCGAAGTCCCGGCCGCTTCGATGCACGCGATGCATCGCGCGTCGTCGTGGTCCCCTCCCGCACGCTCCCGATGCGACCGTCCGTCCGGTTCGTTCCGGAAAATCCGTATACCCTCCAAACCATGGCTGATTCCCTTCCCCACGGTCGCCGCATGATCGAATTCGGGCACCTGACCCACGCCGGACTGCGTCGCGAGCTCAACGAGGACACCTACTACGGTGACAGCGACCTCGGGCTGTGGCTGGTCGCCGACGGGATGGGCGGGCACGAATACGGGGAAGTCGCCAGCGCGCTCGCGCGCGAGACCATCGTCCGCGAGATCCGCCAGGGCGCCTCGCTGGCGCAGGCGATCCGCACCGCCGACGAGGAGATCATCCGCGCCTCGCGCCAGCGCAGCGACGCGCTGCCGATGGGCACCACCGTGGTCGCGCTGCGGGTCGTCGGCAATCGCTTCGAGGTGGCCTGGGTCGGCGACAGCCGCGCCTACCTGTGGCGCGACGGCAACCTCGCGCAGCTCTCGCACGACCACAGCTACGTGCAGGAACTGATCACCCAGGGCGCGATCACCGTCGACCAGGCGCGCAGCCACCCGCACCGCAACGTCGTCACCCAGGCGCTGGGCGTGACCGAGCCGCACAACCTCAACGTCGAGACCCTCGCCGGCGATCTGCGTCCGGGCATGCAGCTGCTGCTGTGCAGCGACGGCCTGACCGAGGAAGTCGACGACCGCGACATCTCGCAGGTGCTGGCGCACACCGAATGCAGCGCCCAGGAATGCGTCGACGGGCTGGTCGCCGCGGCGCTGGACGGCGGCGGCTCGGACAACATCACCGTGGTGCTGGTGCGCCGCCACTGAACCCCGCACGGGGCGGTCGCCGTCCCCGCTCCGCTCCTGCGCAGCGGCGATGCGGAAATGCGGAAATGGCGGACGCGCGCGACGCCGCAGCGCCCTCAGCCGCAGCGCGGCAGGGCCTTGCGCAGGGCCGCGTCGCCGCGCACCTCGCAGCGCCAGTCGAGGGCGCCGGTCGCGCCCTGCGCGTCCGGGGTGAGTACGATCGCGCCGTCGCGGCCGAACCGCGGGTCCAGCCGCACGGTGACCGTGCCCCGCGGGCCGAGTTCGATCCCCTGCACCGCCCCGCCACGGGTCTCCTCGGACGCGGGCAAGCCGGCCTCGTCGGCATCGCGCGGCCAGCGGCCGTTGGTCTGGTGGTACTCGGTCAGCGCCACCCGGAACATCGTCGCGCGACGCACCGCGTCCATTATCAGTGCGGCGCGCTCGTTGTCGCTCATCGGCGGCGCTGCGGCCGCCTCGTCCGCGGCCGCCGCAGCGACTGGCGCGGGCATCGATGCGGGCGTCGGCGTCGCGGCGTCGGGCGCTGCGCTCGGCGCGGGCGCGAGCTGTCCGGGCGCGGCCGGCGCGGACGCAGCGGCGCGCGGTTGCACCACGAGCCGGTCGTAGGCCAGCAGCGCCAGGAAGCCGCCGACGAGGACGGCCAGCAGAGTCACGACGAACTGTTTCATGCGCAGCGCACCCGGATCGCGAGGCCGTCGAGCATAGACGATCCGCCGGCGCGGCCGCATCGGGCGCCGATTGCCGTCTTTCCTTCACGGACGACACCCGGAGGCCTCGACATGGGCGCGGAGGGCGCGATGGCCGGCGGCACCCTGCTCGACGTGGTCCTGGCGGTGCTCGCCGCCGTCGGCGGCGGCGGCGCGCTGGTGCTCGGCCTCGCCGCATGGCTCGGCAAGGTCTGGGGCGACCGTCTGGCGCAGACCCGGAAATACGCGGGCGAAATCGATCTCGACCTGCGCAAGCGGCGGATCGAGGTCTACGCGCCGCTGTGGCGGGCGACGTCGCTGCTGCCGAAGTGGCCGCGGGACGAGAGCGTCACCTACGCGCAACTCGCGCGGCTCGGCCACGAACTGCGCCAGTGGTATTACGAGGTCGGCGGGATGTTCCTCTCGCGCACCACCCACGACGAAGGCTACGGCCCGCTGCAGGGCGCGATCGCCGCGGTGGTCGAAGAGGGCCGCAGCGGACCGCTGTCCGCCGCCGACTACGAGGCGGTGCGCAAGCGCTGCAGCACGCTGCGCTCGCTGCTGGCGGCCGACCTCGAATCGCGGCGCGACAGCCCGCTGTGACCGGGCAGGCAACGCCGGCGCGGCGTTCGCCTCGAAGTTCGCCTCGACGATTACCTCGGAGATTGCTTCGACGATCGCCTCAGATCCGCGAGTAGCGCCAGGAGACCATCTTCCCGTCGCGGTACGGCATCACCCCGTGGAACGGGCGCGGGTCGTCGTCGAACACCAGCGGCAGGAAGTGGCGGTCGCCGTCCCACAGCGGCAGTTCGAGGATGCGTCCGACCGGCACCCACTCCAGCGCGCCCTCGGGATTCGACGTGAACGGCACGCCGCGGAAGCGTTCGATCAGGAACACGAACCCCAGCCAGTCCTCGCCGTGCTTGCCGAATCCCGGCCAACTGATGGTGCCGCGCAGCGACAGGGATTCGCACTCGATCCCGGCCTCCTCGAAGATCTCGCGCCGCATGCCGGTGACCACGTCCTCGTCGGGTTCGAGCTTGCCGCCGAGGCCGTTGTACTTGCCCAGGTGCAGGTCGCCGGGACGCGCGTTGCGGTGGATCAGCAGCGCCTGCTCGCGATCCGGCGAGAGCACGTAGCCGAGCGTCGCGACGATGGGGGTGTAAGGCATGGCGGGATCCGGTGCGAATGCGGAAGTATAGGTCGCAGGCCGTCGCGAGGGGTTGCGCTGCCCTTTCGTCCCGCCGGACATCGGCTGCCGACGCACGATCGCGGAATCGGAGACCCGGAGGGCGGCGCGCAGGACGCGCGCCGTTTTTCGACGAGGCAGGACGCCTCGTCGAAAAATCCCGGGCACGTCTCCGACGGCAGATTTGCCCTGGACATCAATGTTTTCTTTGGCGACTTTCTTTGCGCCAAAGAAAGTCGCCCGCGCGCCAGCGCGGAAAAGGATTCCGGGCTTTGCCGCAGCGGCATCCAAAGCCCGCATCGGATTCTTTTTCCGCTTTACGCCGGATCGACGCCGCCGCGGGCTCCGGGCGATCGGCACCCTGCCGAAACGGGTCTCTCGCCCGCCGCTCCGGACGACGGGAGGACGCGCCGCACGACCCGCCGGATCACGCCACCCGCGCCGCCAGCAGCCGCCGCAGCATCGATTTCAGCGCCAGCGCCTTCACCGGCTTGGGCAACAGCCCGAGCCCGTGTTCGAGCGTGACCCGGCGCACGTCGCCGCTGTCGTCGGCGCTGAGGATCAGCGTCGGACGCGCGCCGAAACGCTGCGCCAGACGCGCCTGCAGCGCGACCCCGGTGTCGCCGTCGTCGCGGCTGTCGCCGAGGTGGTAGTCGAACAGCCACAGCGCGGGTTCCGCACCCGCGGCGAGCAGCGCCTCGGCGCCGGCGCCGTCGGCGAAGGCGTCGACCCGGCAGCCCCAGGCCGCGAGCAGGCCGCGCAGCGCCGCCAGCGCCTGCGGGTCGTTGTCGACGATCAGGATGCGCAGGCCCTCGAGCCCGCCCGAAACCGGCGTGGTGTCCTGGTGCGGCGCCGGAATCGTCGGCAGCGACAGCGAGAACACGGTGCCGTGGCCGAGCCGGCTGCGCAGCCGCAGCGGCGCTTCGATCAGCCGGGCGATGCGGTCGGCGATCGCCAGGCCGAGCCCGAGGCCCTGGCCGACGACGCCCTCGCCGCGACGGAACTCCTCGAAGATCGCGCGCTGCTGCGACGCCGCGATGCCCGGACCGGTGTCGTGCACCTCGATGCGCACGCCGCCGCCTTCCCGGCGCACGCCCAGCAGGACGCTGCCGCGCGCGGTGTAGCGCACGGCGTTGGCGAGGAAGTTCTGCAGCACGCGGCGCAGCAGCTGCGGATCGGTGTGGACCCAGGCCCGGGTGGAGCGGCAGCGGAAAACGAGCCCGCGCTCGGCGGCGAGCGCGCGGAACTCCGAGGCCAGCGGGTCGAGCACGTCGGCCAGCGGGAACGAGCGCGGCTGCGGCACCAGCCCGCCGGCTTCCAGCCGCGACATGTCGAGCAGGCCCGCGAGCAGGTCGCCGGTGGAATCCAGCGCGCCGCGGATCTGCTGCGCGGTGGCGCGCTGGGTGGGCGCCGGCAACTGCTCGACCAGCGCATCGGTGAACAACTGCGCCGCGTGCAGCGGCTGCAGCAGGTCGTGGCCGATCGCGGCGAGGAAGCGGCTCTTGGCGTCGTTCGCGCGCTCGGCGTCGGCGCGGGCCTGGTCCAGGCGCGCGGTGCGGTCGGCGACGCGCTGTTCGAGGGTCTCGTTGCTGCGGATCAGCTCGGCCTCGGCGCGACGGAACGCGGTGACGTCGGTGAAGGTGGCGACGAAGCCGCCGCCGGGCATCGGATTGCCGCGGATCTCGATCACCAGCCCCTCCCCGCCGAGCCCGTCGGGGAAGCTGCGCTCGCTCACGTACGGGGTGCCGGCCTGCATGTGGCGCAGGCGCTTGGCGACCTCCTCCTCCACGTCGCCCCAGCCGTGGCGCAGGTTGTAGCGGACCAGTTCGGCCACCGGCACGCCGACCCGCAGCAGCGACTCGGGATAGCCGAACAGCTCGGCATAGCGCCGGTTCCAGGCCACCAGCCGCAGCTCGCGGTCGACGACGCTGATGCCCTGGCTCATGTTCTCCAGCGCGGCCTCCAGCAGGCGCTGGTTGAAGCGCAGGTCCTGCGAGGCCTCGCCGACGATCGCGGCGACGGTGTCGAAATCGCGGCCGGCCTCGCGCCGGGCCGCATCCAGCAGCAGCCGCGCCGAGGCCGCGCCGAGCACGGCGGCGAGTTCGCGCTCCAGCCGGCCCTCCTGCAGCGCCGGGACCGCGCCGGTGGGCGGCGCGCCGCGCAGCGCGGCTTCGACCGCGTCGTGCGGCAGGAACCGGCGTCCGGCCTCGCGCAGGCTATCGAGCGTGAGCCCGCGCGCGCCCGCGCGGCGCGGGACCGCCTGCCACCACGCCGCGCGCCAGCCGGACGCGACCCAGGTCGTCGCCAGGCCGGCGAGCAGGCACAGCACCACCGCGCGGCCGAGGCGGCTCCAGCCGATCAGGCCGAAGAAGGCGTCGGGCGCGATCAGCGACCAGCCGGCGGGTCCTTCGCTGAGCCAGCGCGTGTCCAGCCCGCGCGCCTCGACCAGCACCGGCACCAGCAGCAGCCACAGCCACAGCAGCGCGCCGGCGCCGATCCCCAGCAGCACCGCCCGCGGCGGCGTCTGCGGGCGCCACACCGCGAATCCCAGCGCCGGCGCCAGCGCCGCGAGCGCCGAGAACGACAGCGCGCCGACGTCGGCCAGCGCGTCGCTGCCGACCAGCAGGCGGTTGTAGGCCCAGGCCAGCAGCACGATCGCGAGGATGCCGACCCGCCGCTGCACCAGCACCGCGCGGCGCAGGTCGGGCTGGGCGCCGTTGGCGTCGGGGGCCGGCGCGCGGCGCGGCGCCCACGGCCCGCGCAGCCACAGCGGCGTCAGCCAGTGGTTGCCGATCATCAGGCTCAGGGTGAGCGTGCTCACGATCACCATGCCGGTGCCCGCGCTGAGGCCGCCGAGGAACGCCAGCAGCGCCAGGCTTTCGTGTCCCTGCGACAGCGGCAGCGCCAGCACGTAGAGATCGGACGGCACCCCGCGCGGGGCCAGCAGCGCGTCGCCGGCGCGCGCCAGCGGCAGCACCGGCAGCGCGATCAGCAGCAGGTAGAGCGGAAACACCCAGCGCGCGCGCAGGACGTGGCGCTGGTCGCGGCATTCGACCGCGCCGACGTGGAACTGGTGCGGCAGCGTGAACATCGCCAGCACGCCCAGCAGCACCAGCGGCGCGAAGCCCGACAGGTCGCCGCGCGCGCTCGCCGCCGGCACGGCGGGCGCCTCGGGCATCGGCAGCGACAGCGCGAACGCGCCGAGCACCAGCATCGCGCCGAGCTTGAGCAGCGCCTCGAACGCCATCGCCAGCACCAGGCCGCGGTTGTGCTCGGCGGCGCTGGCGCTGCGGGTGCCGAACAGCATCGCGAACGCGGCCATCGCCAGCGCCACGTACAGCGCGCTGTCGCGCCAGGCCGGCATCAGCCCGGCGTCGTCGCGGACCAGCAGCGCGAAGCTCATCGCCACCGCCTTGAGCTGCAGCGCGATGTAGGGAACGATGCCGAGCACGGCGACGAAGGTCACCGCCGCGGCGAGCCAGCCGTCCTGGCCGAGGCGGCTGGCGATGAAGTCGGCGATCGAGGTGCTGTTGCTCTCGCGCACCTGGCGCACCAGCCGCATCAGCAGGCCGATGCCGAGGACGTAGAGCAGGATCGTGCCGATGAAGGTCGGCGGCAGCGGCCAGCCGTAGCGCGCGGCCTGGGTGACCGTGCCGTAGAAGGTCCAGGACGTGCAGTAGACCGCGAGCGACAGGGCGTAGACGTCGTTCCAGCGCGCGGCGAACGCCTGCGGGCGGCGTTCGCCGTGGATCGCGATCGCGAACATGATCCCGAGCCACGCCAGCGCGGCGACGATGACGCCCCCCGCGCTCAGCACGTCCCCGGTCTCCCCTGCGCCCTGCTCACGTCGTCATCGCCCTCGCCGCGGTCGGGCGAGGATAACGCGGAAGCGGCGCGCTCAAGAACCTGTGCAAGCGTCCGGCGCGCCGCTCCCCGGGTCCGACGGAGAGAGCGGACCCGAAATCGTCCGCCGAGGCCCGATCAGAAGTCGTAGCGGGCGGTCAGCGTGTACTGGCGCGGCGGGCCGTAGAAGCCGGTCAGCACGCCCAGCGAGGACACCAGGTTGTAGCCGGTGGTCAGATATTCCTCGTCGGTGAGGTTGGTGCCCTGCAGCGAGAAGCTCCAGGCGTCGTTCAGCTTCCAGATCGCGCCGGCGTTCAACAGGCCGTAGCCGTCCTGGCTGATCGGCGTGGCGCGCGCGCCGGTGACCGGGTCGCGGACCACTTCGGTCGTCGCCACCACGCTGCTCTGGTAGCTGTAGCCCACGCGCGCCGACAGGCTGCCCATGCCGCCGAGCTCGGTGCGGTATTCGACGTTCAGCGCGCCGGAGAATTCAGGGGCGTTGGTGAATTCCTGCTGGTGGGCGATGTTGACGTTCTTGAACATGTACTGGTCGTACTTCGCGTCCAGCCAGGCGAGGTTGCCCGAGATCGCCCAGTGCTTGCTCGGCAGCCACTGGTACTCGGCTTCCAGGCCGTTGACCGTGCCGCGGCCGGCGTTGGTGAAGTCGCCGAAGAAGGCGTCGTCGACGCCGTCGTTGTTGCTGTCGTAGGCGGTGAACACCGACAGCTGGATGTCCTTGTACTTGTTGTGGAACGCGGACAGGTTCAGGAACAGGCGGTTGTCGAGGAACGCCATCTTGCTGCCGATCTCGAAGCTGTCGACCGATTCGTCCTGGAAGGGTTCCGCCGAGCGCGGCACCGCCGTGGCCTGGGCGCGGATGTTGTAGCCGCCGGACTTGAAGCCGCGGCTGGCGAGGCCGTAGACCATGATGTTGTCGTTGATCTGGTAGTCCAGCGAGACCTTCGGCGAGGTGTTCTTGAAGTTGATGGTCTTGTCGAAGTTCGCGGCGACGCTGATCGGCCGGCTGTAGGTGCCGTCGGAATAGCCGCGGTTGAGCACGACCGCGTGCTTGTCCTCGTCGGTGTAGCGCGCGCCGACGTCCAGCTTCAGTCGGTCGGTCAGGTCGAAGGTCCAGTCGGCGTAGAGCGCGGTGCTGCTGGTGTAGACGTTGCCCTGGGTGTCGCCGAACAGCAGGTTGAAGAAGTTGTTCAGCACCTGGCCGCCGGCGCGGCCGTGGAAGCGGTAGACGCCGAACACGCCGCGGGCGCGGCCGCCGCCGTCGTAGTTGGCCTGCAGCTCGTTGGAGGTCTGCTCGTCGCTGTAGAACGCCTTCACGTCGGCGATCTTGTTCTGCAGGGTGTCGAAGTCGATGTTGGTCTCGGTGTCGGATTCGCGCTTGGCGCCGACGTACTTCAGCGCCCAGTTCTCGTTCGGGCGCCAGTTGACCGTGACCGACGCGCCCTTCATCTCGGTGTCGTTGACGTTGGGCATGCCGTTGCGCACGTCGTAGCGGCTGTCCATCGGCGCCGAGGTCGGCGCGAAGCGGTTCGACGCCAGCATCTGCGCGCCGCGGACGCCGGACTGGTCGTCCATCCAGTCGAAGGCGAACTGGACGTCGAAGTCGTCCTGCGAGAAGGCGCCGATCGCGAAGCGCAGGGCGTTGATCTCCTTGTCGCTGACCGGCTGCCTGGTGACGACGTTCTCGCCGAAGCCGTCGCGGTTGAGGCTGGCGACCGAGAGCCGCGCGCGGATGCCGCTGTCGTGGCCGAACAGCGGGCCGCCGATCGCGGCCTTGGCGTCGAGCTGGCTGTAGTTGCCGACGGTCAGCGAGGCGAAGCCCTCGAACTCCTCCGGCAGCGGCTTGGACACGTACTTGATCGCGCCGCCGATGGTGTTCTTGCCGTACAGCGTGCCCTGCGGGCCGCGCAGCACCTCGACGCGGCCGACGTCGAACACGTCGAGCAGCGCGCCCTGCGGACGGGCGATGTAGACGTCGTCGAGGTACAGGCCGACGCCGGGGTCCACGCCCCACAGCGGATCGGACTGGCCGACGCCGCGGATGTAGGCGGTGATCGTGCTGCTGGAGCCGCGGGCGGCGTAGATGGTGAGGTTCGGCACCTGGGCGTCGAGGTCGCTCAGGTCCTCGACGTTGAGCTTGTCGAGCGAGTCGGCGGTGAACGCGGTGACCGCGACCGGCACGTCCTGGATGGTCTCCTCGCGCTTGCGGGCGGTGACCGTGATCGTGTCGAGCGAGTCGCGATCCGCGGCGGGGCCGGCGGCGGCCTCCTGCGCGAACGCCGCGGGCGCGCACAGGCCGAGGGCGACGGCCAGGCTCAGCGAAGAATGCTTCAGGGCCGCGCGGCGGAGCGCGGTCGAGACGGACAGGGCGGACGGGGTGCGACGCATGGATCGATTTCCTCGGAGAGAGCCTGAGCAGGGCCGAACGCCGGACGTGGCGACCGGAATACGGCAAGCCTAGGCATCGCGGCCGGAACCGGCACTTGTACCTTCGGACAATGGGCCCGCGGGCGGCGGCTGCCGACACTGCCGGCCGTCATCCGCGACGTTCGCGGCCGTTCGCGCCTGCGCTGCCGCCGTCCCTTTCCGCTCTCTCCGGCATCCCCGTCCATGTCCTTCCTGATCGTCCTGGCCGCGCTGTGCTTCCTGATGTTCGTGGCCTACCGCGGCTACAGCGTGATCCTGTTCGCGCCGATCGCCGCGCTCGGCGCGGTGCTGCTGACCGACCCGTCGCTGGTCGCGCCGATGTTCACCGGCCTGTTCATGGAGAAGATGGTCGGGTTCCTGAAGCTGTATTTCCCAGTGTTCCTGCTCGGCGCGATCTTCGGCAAGCTGATCGAGCTGTCGGGCTTCTCCAAGTCGATCGTGAAAGCGGTGATCCGGCTGTTCGGCGCCGAGCGCGCGATGCTCTCGATCGTCGTCGTCTGCGCGCTGCTGACCTACGGCGGCGTGTCGCTGTTCGTGGTGGTGTTCGCGGTGTATCCGTTCGCCGCCGAACTGTTCCGCCAGGGCGACATCCCCAAGCGGCTGATCCCGGGCACGATCGCGCTCGGCGCGTTCACCTTCACCATGGACGCGCTGCCGGGCACCCCGCAGATCCAGAACATCATCCCGGCCTCGTTCTTCGGCACCAACGCGTGGGCGGCGCCGTGGCTGGGCACGATCGGCGCGGTGTTCATCCTGATCGTCGGCATGAGCTACCTCGAATCCCGCCGTCGCGCCGCGAAGCGCCGCGGCGAGGGCTACGGCGACGCGGCGACGCTGGTCAACGAGCCCGCGCCGTTCGCCGAAAGCCGGCTGGCGCATCCGCTGGTGGCGCTGCTGCCGCTGGTGCTGGTCGGCGTGGTCAACAAGGTGCTGACGGTGTGGATCCCGCAGGCCTACGGCGACAGCCACGCGTTCGTGCCCGCGGTGATCGGCAAGGCCGCGCCGGTGGTCCAGGAAGTGTCCAAGGTCGCCGCGATCTGGGCCGTGCAGGGCGCGCTGCTGGTCGGCATCGCCAGCGTGCTGCTGCTGGCGTGGAAGCCGGTGACCGCCGGGTTCGCCGAAGGCGCGAAGACCGCGATCGGCGGCGCGATGCTGGCGGCGATGAACACCGCGTCCGAATACGGCTTCGGCGCGGTGATCGCCGCGCTGCCGGGCTTCCTGGTGGTCGCCAACGCGCTGCACGCGATCCCGAACCCGCTGATCAACGAGGCGATCACCGTGACCTCGCTGGCCGGCATCACCGGCTCGGCGTCGGGCGGCATGAGCATCGCGCTGGCGGCGATGGCCGAGACCTTCATCGCCAACGCGCACGCCGCCGGGATCCCGATGGAAGTGCTGCACCGGGTCGCCGCGATGGCCTCCGGCGGCATGGACACCCTGCCCCACAACGGCGCGGTGATCACCCTGCTCGCGGTCACCGGGCTGACCCATCGCCAGGCCTACAAGGACGTGTTCGCGATCACCCTGATCAAGACCGCGGCGGTGTTCGTGGCGATCGGCGCGTACTACGCCACCGGCCTGGTCTGACGCGAACGCCGGGCGCAGCGCGCCCCGCCCGCTTCCCTTCCGCGCCGCGCATCTTGCGGCGCTTGTTCACGCATCCGCCGGAGTCGCCATGACCGACCGCTTCCTCGCCTCGCGCACCGCCCTCGTCACCGGCAGCACCTCCGGCATCGGCCTGGCCATCGCCCGCGCCCTCGCCGCCGCCGGGGCCCGGGTCGCGATCAACGGCCTCGGCGCGCCGGCGCAGATCGAGGCCGCGCTGCGGGCGGTGCGCGACGCCGGCGCCGACGACGCCCGCCACTTCGACGCCGACCTGCGCGATCCGGACGCGATCAAGGCGATGCTGGCCGCGATCGACGCCTGGTCGCCGGCCGACATCGTGGTCAACAACGCCGGCATCCAGCACGCGGCGCCGCTGGCGGAGATGCCGGTGCAGAAGTGGAACGACATCCTCGCGATCAACCTCAGCGCCGCCTTCCACACCATGCGCCTGGCGATGCCGGGGATGGCCGCGCGCGGCTACGGCCGGGTGGTGAACATCGCCTCGGTCCACGGCCTGGTAGCGTCGACGCAGAAGGCGCCGTACGTCGCCAGCAAGTTCGGCATCGTCGGCCTGAGCAAGGTCGCGGCGCTGGAGTACGCCGCCGCCGGCAGCCGCGACAGCGGCGGGGTCACCGTGAACTGCGTCTGCCCGGGCTGGGTGGAGACGCCGCTGATCGAACCGCAGATCGAGGCCCGCCGCAGCGCGCTCGGCGGGGACGCCCGCCGCGACGACGGGGTACGCGCGCTGCTCGCCGACAAGCAGCCCAGCCTGCGCATGTCGCTGCCCGAGGACATCGCCTCGATGGTGCTGTGGCTGTGCCGGCGCGAGGCCCACAACGTGACGGGCGCCTCGTTCCCGATCGACGGCGGCTGGACCGCCCAGTAGTCCCGCGGAAGTCGCGATCGCGACGTGATCGGATCGCGGATCGCGTCACAGTTCTCGCCCCGTTCCGGACATATTTGGCGCCGGCAGCCGGCTTATAGTGCGGCGAAGATTCCCGCCGCGCCGAGACGGACCTGCCATGCCCAGACTGTTCCCGCACTTTCGCCGAAAGGCGGTGTACGCCGAGATCGCCCGCCGCAACGGCATCCGCGGGCCGCTGAAATTCCAGGCCCCGCCGCCGCGCATCGCCGACGACGCCGGCCAGCCGCTGGTCGCCGCGGCGGCCACGCCGACGACCCCGACGCCGACCTCGCCCGGCGGTCCGCCGCGCATGGCCGGGCCCTCGGCGTCGAACCTGTCCCAGACCACGCTGGTGACCCTGCAGCGCGCACCGTTCGCGGTCCGCGTGCTCGACCACCTCACCTTCGGCGCCACCGCCGCCTCGATCGCCGAATTCAACGCGCTCGGCGCGAACGACGACGCCCGGCTCAACGCCTTCCTGGACCAGCAGCTCAACCCCGCCGCGATCAACGACAGCGCGGTGGACAGCCGTCTCGCCGCGGCGGGCTACACCACCCTGGGCAAGAGCCTCGCCCAGCTCTGGGCCGACCACGTCGCCGCCGATCCGGCGTACGACGTGCGCATGCGCCCCGCCTCGGAGGCGCAGCGCAGCGCGCTGGTCCGCGCCGTGCATTCCAGGCGCCAGCTGCTGGAAGTGGTGAGCGGCTTCTGGCACGACCATTTCAACGTCACCGTCACCGACTTCTCGGCCGGCCCGGTGTACGTGCACTACCAGCGCGACGTCATCCGCGCGAACGCGCTCGGCAACTTCCGCACGATGCTCGAAGCGGTCGCCCAGAGCACGGCGATGATGTACTACCTCGACAACCTGTCGAACACGCGTTCCGGCCCGAACGAGAACTTCGCGCGCGAACTGATGGAGCTGCACACCCTCGGCGCCGAGAACTACCTCGGCTTCATGGATCCCTTCCAGGTGCCGCCCTGCCCTGAGGACCCGGCCTACCCCATCGGCTACACCGACAACGACGTCTACGAGACCGCCTCCGCCTTCACCGGCTGGTCGGTGAAGAACGGGCACTGGCAGTACCCGACCGAGAACGACGGCACCTTCGTCTACCGCTCCGCCTGGCACGACGCCGGGCCGAAGTACGTCCTCGGCAAGTATGTCTATCCCGAACAGCCGGCGATGAAGGACGGTCGCGACATCCTCGACCGGCTCGCCAGCCACCCGCGGGTCGCGAAGTTCATCTGCAAGAAGCTGATCCGCAAGTTCGTGACCGATCGCCCGGGCCAGGCGCTGATCGACAGCGCCGCGGCGGTGTTCCGCGCGAACTGGCAGCAGCCCGACCAGATCGCGAAGACGCTGCGCCACATCCTCACCTCGGACGCGTTCAAGAACAGCTGGGGCATGAAGAACCGGCGGCCGCTGGAACTGGCGATCGGCGCACTGCGCGCGCTGGGCACCAGCTGGACGCCCGCGGTCGGCGACGCCAAGACCGACGAACTGTTCTGGCGGCTCGGCCCGACCGGGCACCTGCCGTACGAGTGGCCGGCGCCGAACGGCTATCCGGACACCGGCCTGGCCTGGTCGGGGGCGAGCAACTACGCGATGACCTGGAAGCTGCTGGACTGGCTCACCGAGGCCACCGACGCCAGCAACGCGCCGATCGCGCCGATCCTCGACGCCAGCCGCAGCGGCGTGAGCAGCTGGACCGCCAACAACCTGGTCGATTTCTGGTGCCAGCGCCTGCTCGGTTACCTGCCCGCCGCCTCGCGGCGCCAGGTGCTGGCCGGCTTCCTCGCCCAGAACGGCGACCCGGCGTCCTACGTCATCACCGACACCGACGCCTGGGCCGCGAGCGACCCGAAGAAGCACTACAACCAGCAGCGCATCCGCAGCATGGTCGCGCTGATCCTGCTCTCGCCCGAATTCATGAGCCGCTGAGGACTCCGCCATGACCGATCTCCGTCTCGACCGGCGCGAATTCCTCAAGGGCTGCTGCGCCACCGCCGCGATCGGCGCGGCCGGCCCGTCGATGCTGTTCTCGCAGGAAGCGGCCGCCGCGAACGCCTACGACACCGTCGTGCTGGTGTTCCTGCGCGGCGGCATGGATGGCCTCAACCTGGTGCCGCCGATCTCCGGCAACGACCGCGGCTACTACGAGGAAGCCCGCCCCTCGCTCAACATCGCCGCCAGCGGCGCCTACGGCGCGCTGCCGCTGACCCTCGCCGGCGGCGGCGCCACCGGCTTCGGCCTGCACCCCTCGGCCACCGGGCTGAAGACGCTGTGGGACGCCGGCAAGCTCGCCATCGTCCAGGCCTGCGGCATGCCCACCGTGGTGACCCGCAGCCACTTCGACGCCCAGCTCTACCTCGACCTGGGCACGCCGGGCACCCAGGGCGGCGGCACCGGCTGGATGACCCGCGCCTGGGCCACCCAGCCGGGCGTCACCGGCAACGAGAACATGCCGATGCTCGCGGTCGCCAGCCGCCAGCCGGCCAACCTGCTCGGGGCGACCCAGTCGCTGGCGATGCCCAGCCCCACCGATTTCGCGCTCAACAGCGGCGCCTGGCAGTGGCAGCAGTACCGCAGCGGCATGCCCGCCGGCACCAAGGGCGTCAACGAGACGCTGGCGGCGCTGTGGGCGGGACAGACCGGCGTGGAACTGGCCGGCCAGCGCGCCGACAGCGCGCTGCGCGTGATCGGCAGCCAGCCCTACACCTCGACCCTGCCCGCCGGCTGGCCGACCTCGGCGTTCGCCCGCCAGCTGTGGACCATCGCCCAGTCGGTGCGCTTCAACCTCGGCCTGCGCTTCGCCACGCTCGACCTGGGCGGCTGGGACACGCACGACGGCCAGGGCACCGCCGGCAGCGGTTACCACTACTACCAGAACAAGATCGTCGAGCTGTCGGAGGCCCTGACCGCCTTCTACAACGAGCTCAACGGCAGCGGCGACATGGGCCGGGTGACGGTGATCGTGCAGTCCGAGTTCGGCCGCCGCGTCCGCCAGAACGGCAGCGGCGGCACCGACCACGGCTACGGCAACCAGATGCTGGTGCTGGGCGGCCCGGTCAACGGCCGCAAGCTCTACGGCCAGTGGCTGGGCCTGTCGCCGGAAACCCTGTCGCCCTATTTCGGCGACGTGCCGGCGACCACCGATTACCGCCGGGTGTTCTCCGAGATCCTGATCCGCCGGCTCGGCAACAACAAGCTCGGCACGGTGTTCCCGGGCTACGCCGGCTACGCGCCGCTGGGCATCGTGCAAGGCGCCGACATCGCGCCGCAGTACGCCGCCGGCCTCGACGCCCCCGCCGTGGCGCGGCTGCCGGACATCCCGCAGCCGGCCTACGGGTCTTCTCTGACCGAGTCCTCGCGCGCGCTGCGCGCCGCCGCGCGCGACCGCGAGACCTGGTACCACCGCCTGCTGGCGGCGCTGGGCCTCGTCTGAGCAAGCGAGCCATGGCAACGGTGGCGGGACGAATGCCCCGCCGCCGTCGTCGCCGTCAGCCCAGCGCGGCGATGCCGTCCACGATCGCCGCCGCATACGCGGAGACGGGATTTCCGCTCTGCTGCACCTCGCCGTAATTCCAGACGAAGCCGCCGATGATCCCCGGCGTCATCTGCGTGTTGTCGGCGAACGTCGTCTGCAACGCCTGCGGCGGCGTCTGCTGCGCGTCGTAACCCGGCACCACGAAAGCCGGGATGTTCGCGATGCCCAGCGGCGACGTCGCTTGCTGCAGCGAGCCGACCCACTGCGACTGGGTGTTGCCGCCACCGCCGTCGTAGCACTGCAGGTTCATCGTGGTCACCAACTGGCGATTGCCGTTCGCGGTGTAGATCTTCGCCAGGCAGTCGATCCAGAAATCCGAATCCATGTACGGACAGAACGTGGTCGTCATGCCCAGGCCGTCGAGCATCGCCGCCAGCGACACCAGCGTGTCGGTGTAATAGCTGTACGGATGCGCATAGGGCGCCGGCGACGAGCCCGCTTCCAGGTCGATGTCGATGCCGTCGATCGACAGTGCCGTCTTCAGCGCCTGGAAGTTCGCGTACAGCGGATTGCTGCTGCCGGTACCGTACTGGTCGATCATCGCCTTGATGTTGACGAAGTCGCTCTCGCAGCTCCAGCCACCGACCGAGAACAGCAGTTGCGTCATGATGCCGCGCGCCTTCATTTCCGCGATCAGCGCCGGCAGGTGCGCGAAGCCCGGCTGCAACCGGCCACCGGAGACGATCGGATCGCCGTCGTTGTAGGCGAAGTCGCCGTTCGCGCGCACGTGCAGCGCCCAGAACACACCGACGGTGAAGCCGGAATTGCCGATGTCGTGGGCCATCAGGCCCAGCGCCTCGATGCTGGGGTGGCTGGTCGAACTGGGGTTCTGGACGTCGAAGTTGTTGAGATAGATCGTGATCTTCTGCGTGCCGCTCATGGCCTGTTCCTCCTGGACGTTGGCTGTCTGGCTTCCGGATTGCCGCATGGGGCGCCGGCGACGTCTGCATGCCGGCGCGGCGCGCCCACCATAGCCGCTCCGCGCCAGCCGCGCCATCGCGCACACGGCATCCCGGTCCGGAAACGGCGAAGCCCGCCGTTTTCACGGCGGGCTTCGGGGAAGCGCGGAGCGGCAGGCGGCTTATTCGCCGGCGATGCCCTCGCCTTCGGCCACGGCCTTCATCGACAGGCGGATGCGGCCCTGCTTGTCGACTTCCAGCACCTTGACCTTGACCACGTCGCCTTCCTTCAGCTTGTCGCCGACCTTTTCGACGCGCTCGCTGGAGATCTGCGAGACGTGGACCAGGCCGTCCTTGCCCGGCAGGATCGTCACGAACGCACCGAAGTCCATGATCTTGGCGACCTTGCCCTCGTAGATGCGGCCCGGCTCGACGTCCGAGGTGATCTGCTCGATGCGCGCCTTCGCGGCCTGCGCGGCGGCGGCGTTGACCGAGGCGATGACGATCGTGCCGTCGTCCTGGATGTCGATCTGGGTGCCGGTTTCCTTGGTGATCGCCTGGATCGTGGCGCCGCCCTTGCCGATCACTTCGCGGATCTTGTCCGGGTGGATCTTCATCGTCAGCAGGCGCGGCGCGAACTCGCTCAGCTCTTCGCGCGGCGCGGTGATCGCCTTCGCCATCTCGCCGAGGATGTGCAGACGGCCGCCCTTCGCCTGGGCCAGCGCGACCTTCATGATCTCTTCGGTGATGCCCTGGATCTTGATGTCCATCTGCAGCGCGGTGATGCCCTGCTCGCTGCCGGCGACCTTGAAGTCCATGTCGCCGAGGTGGTCCTCGTCGCCCAGGATGTCGGAGAGCACGACGAACGCGTCGTCTTCCTTCACCAGGCCCATCGCGATGCCCGCGACCGGACGCTTCACCGGCACGCCGGCGTCCATCAGCGCCAGCGACGAACCGCAGACCGACGCCATCGACGACGAACCGTTCGACTCGGTGATCTCCGAGACCACGCGGATCGTGTACGGGAACGCCTCCATGCCCGGCATCATCGCCAGCACGCCGCGCTTGGCGAGGCGGCCGTGGCCGATCTCGCGGCGCTTGGGCGCGCCGAAGCGGCCGGTCTCGCCGACCGAGTACGGCGGGAAGTTGTAGTGGAACAGGAAGTGTTCCTTCCACTCGCCGGCGACGTCGTCCATGATCTGGCCGTCGCGCGCGGTACCGAGGGTGGTCACGACCAGCGCCTGGGTCTCGCCGCGGGTGAACAGCGCCGAGCCGTGGACGCGCGGCAGCACGCCGACCTTGCAGGTGATCGGGCGCACGGTGTCGAGCGCGCGGCCGTCGATGCGGACCTTGGTGTCGAGCACCGAGTCGCGCATGGTGCGGTATTCGAGTTCGCCGAATTCCTTGGCGAGGTCGCCGGCATTCCAGCCTTCCGCCTCGGCGCGCGGCGCGAGAGCGCCCAGCACGTCCTTCTTGATCGCGGAGATCGCGTCGCGGCGCTGCAGCTTGTCGCGCACCTGGAAGGCCGCGGTGAGCTGGCCGCCGACCGCTTCCTTGAGCGCGGCGATCATGGCGTCGTTCTTCGCCGGCGCCTGCCATTCCCACGACTTGGTGCCGGCCTCGACGACCAGTTCGTTGATCGCGTGGATCACGACCTGCTGCGCCTGGTGGCCGAAGACCACCGCGCCGAGCATCACCTCTTCGGACAGTTCCTTGGCCTCGGATTCGACCATCAGCACGGCCTGCGAAGTGCCGGCGACGACCAGCTCGAGCTCCGATTCCTTCAGCTCGGACACCGACGGGTTGAGGATGTACTGGCCGTTCTTGTAACCGACCTTGGCGGCGCCGATCGGGCCCTGGAACGGGGCGCCGGTCAGGGCCAGCGCGGCGGACGCGCCGATCATCGCCGGGATGTCGCCCTCGACTTCCGGATTCAGCGACATCAGGGTCGCGATGATCTGGACTTCGTTCCTGAATTCTTCCGGGAACAGCGGGCGGATCGGCCGGTCGATCAGGCGGCAGATCAGCGTTTCCTTCTCGGTCGGACGCCCTTCGCGCTTGAAGAAGCCGCCCGGGATGCGGCCGCCGGCGTAGAACTTCTCCTGGTAGTCCACCGTCAGCGGGAAGAAGTCCTGGCCTTCGCGGGCGGATTTGGCGGCGACGGCCGTCACCAGCACCACGGTGCCGTCGACCGACACCATCACCGCACCGCCGGCCTGGCGCGCGATTTCGCCGGTCTCGAGGACCACTTCATGCCGGCCGTACTGGAAACGCTTGGTTACTTTTGCCACGTTGGAATTCCTTCAGAGCTTTGACGTGAACCGGGCGGGGCCCCTGCCCCGGACGGTCGGCCGCGGAGACGGCCTGGAGGGAGACTGCGGGTACTGCGGCGGGACGGACGTCCCCAAAAACGAAACCGCGGCGCATCACTGCGCCGCGGCGGGTGTAGGACTCAGCGGCGCAGACCGAGCTTCTCGATCAGGGCCTTGTAGCGCTCCGCGTCTTTGCGGTGCAGGTAGTCGAGCAGGCTGCGACGGCGATTGACCATCTTCAGCAGGCCGCGACGGCTGTGGTGGTCCTGCTTGTGGGCCTTGAAGTGCTCGGTGAGCTGGGCGATGCGCGCCGACAGCAGCGCGACCTGGACTTCCGGCGAACCGGTGTCGTTGGCGCTGCGCTTGTTGGCGTCGATGATCTGGGCGGAATCGATGGACATGATGACCTCTGACGCGGGCTCCGCAGGAACGCGCCGGACGAAGCCGGGCCACGCACCGCAGGGGCCGCCTGATGATGGATGGAGAAACGAAGCTGTCCGGGATGCGGCGGAAACCGGCCCGGACAGCATCGGGATTGTAGCCCGCCGCCCTCGTCCGAACAAGGGTTTAGCCGACGCGGACGCCGGTCACCGGGGCTGCGCCGGCGTTTCCCGCGGGGTCTTTTCGCCTTCCGCCGCCTTGCGGAACAGGGTCGCCATGCCCTCCATCCCGCCGCTGAGGGCCAGGCGCCAGCCGCGGGCGGTCCTGTTCAGGGTGACGACCTCCATGTTCGTCATCGTCAGGCCCATGGCCTCGGCACGGCTCCGGGCGACCAGGTGGATGCGGTCGTCGCCCTCGGGGACGCCGCCGAGGATCTCCTGCCCGCGGAGCGCGACCACGCCGCCCATCCGCCCCATCATCGACTGCAGGAAGCCGGCGAAGAACGCGCCGTCGTCGAGCGTGTCGAGCGACTTGTCGTCCGCCATCCCCAGCAGCGCCCGCAGCATCGGCGCCATCGCCGAGGCGTCGTCGCCGGCGCCGAACATCCCGCGGAACTGCTTCAGCGCCGCCGGATCGAAGGTCTCGGCCGCCCCCGCCCAGTCGCCGGCCCGCATCCGGGCATAGCTCTCGGCGGCGACCTGCTCCGGGGTCATCTCCGGCCCGAGTTCGGCCGCGGACAGCGGCCAGGCGCAGGCCAGCAGGCAGGCCAGCGCGACGCGGCGCAGGCAGGCGGCTCGGGGCATGCGCATCTGGGGCAGATGCATCTGGGGCATAAGGATCTCCTGGTCGCAAGGGGTCATGCGCGATCGTGGCGCTGGAACACGCGCTGCGGCGCGAGCACGCCTTCGTCGTCGATCGAGGCCAGCCCCAGCGCGCGGCCGGCGGCGTCGAACACCGCGCAGGCGCCGGCGCCCTCGCGGGTCAGCCGCAGGCGCTGGCCCTGGCGAAAGCGCGCCGCCGCTTCGTCGGTCACGTCGATCCGGCGATGGCCGACCAGGCCGACTTCCATCGGCAGCAGGCAGGCCTCCAGGCAGTGCGGGTCGCGCTCGGCCATCGCCTGCAGCGAATCCAGCGTCCACATCCGCGGGTCGCGGAACGGGTCGACCCACAGCCGGCGCAGTTCGGCGACGTGCGCGCCGCAGCCGAGCGCCTCGCCCAGGTCGCGCACGAGGCTGCGCACGTAGGTGCCCGAGCCGCATTCGACATGCAGCCGCAGTTGCGGCGCGTCGCCGTCGAGCAGGTCCTGCTCGGACAGCAGCTCGAACGCGTGGACATCGACGCTCCGCGGTTCGAGTTCGATGGTTTCGCCGCGGCGCGCCTTGGCGTACAGCGGCTCGCCGCCGCGCTTGAGCGCCGAATAGATCGGCGGCACCTGCGCGATCCGCCCGGTGAGCGCGCGCAGCGCGTCGTCGAGCGTGGCGATGTCGTAGCGGCCGACCGGACGTTCGCGCAGCGGCCGGCCCTCGGCGTCGTCGGTATCGGTGACGATGCCCAGCCGGGCCACGGTGTCGTAGGCCTTGCGCGCGCCGAGCAGGTCGCCGGCGAGCTTGGTGGCCTCGCCGAAGCAGATCGGCAACAGGCCGGTGGCCAGCGGATCGAGGCTGCCGGTATGCCCGGCCTTTTCCGCCCGGAACAGGTGCCGGGCGCGCTGCAGCGCCTGGTTCGAACTCAGGCCCCGCGGCTTGTCGAGCAGCAGGATGCCGTCGAGCTTGCGGAAGGTCTTTTTCGGGGCCTGGGCCATCGCGCGATGATATTCCCAACCAGCGGTGGTGGAGCGGGCCCTGGCCCGCCATTGCGGCATTGCATGTCGCGATGGACGACGGACGGAACGGCGTCCGCGTCTGCAACCGCGAACGGAACCGTCGCAGCGGTGGGCCGGCGGCCCACCCTACGAATCGGCGTCGAGGTCCCGCAGCAGCGTGTCGATGCGTTCGCCGCGATCGACCGAGTCGTCGTAGTGGAAATGCAGTTCGGGCGTGTGGCGCATGCGCACCGCGTGCGCGAGTTCGCGGCGGATCTCCGGCGCGGCCTCCTTCAGACCCTTCAGCGCTTCCTTCGCGCGGTCGGCCTGCAGCGCGGTGAAGAACACCTTGGCGTGGGCCATGTCGCGGGTGACCTCGACGTCGGACACGCTCACCGAAGGCAGGCCGTGCTCGCGCACCATCGCGTGGACGATCGCGCCCAGCTCCCGGCGGAGCTGGGCGGACACGCGGTCGGTGCGGTGGAACGATTTCTTCGGCATCAGAGCGTGCGCTGCACTTCGATGCGCTCGAAGCATTCGATCTGGTCGCCCGGCTTGACGTCGTTGTAGGCCTTCACGCCGATGCCGCACTCGGTGCCGTTGCGCACCTCGTCGACGTTCTCCTTGAAGCGGCGCAGCGATTCCAGCTCGCCCTCGAAGATGACGGTGTTGTCGCGCAGCACGCGGATCGGCTTGTTGCGCTTGACCACGCCCTCGATGACCATCGAGCCGGCGATCGCGCCGAACTTCGAGCTGCGGAACACGTCGCGGACCTCGGCGATGCCGATGATCTCCTCGCGCACTTCCTTGCCGAGCAGGCCCGACGCGACCTGTTTCACCTGGTCGATGACGTCGTAGATGATCGAGAAGTAGCGCAGGTCGAGGTTGTTGGCCTCGATCACCTTGCGCGCAGAGGCGTCGGCGCGGACGTTGAAGCCGATGATCGTGGCCTTCGCCGCGAGCGCGGAGTTGGCGTCGGATTCGGTGATGCCGCCCACGCCGGACACGATGAGGTTGATCCGGATCTGGTCGTTCGACAGGCCGGTGAGCGCCTGGCGCAGCGCTTCGGCCGAACCCTGCACGTCCGCCTTGACCACCAGGTTGAGCGACTGCTGGGCGCCGCCCTGGCCCATCTGGGCCATGATGTCTTCCATGCGGTTGCCGGCGGACTGCACCAGGCGCAGCTCGCGGCGCTTGGCTTCGCGCTGCTGGGCCACGTCCTTCGCCAGGCGCTCGTCGGCGACCACCACGAAGTCGTCTCCGGCGTCCGGCACGCCGGACAGGCCGAGCACCTGCACCGGGATCGAGGGGCCGGCGCTCTGGACCTGCGCGCCGGTCTCGTCGAACAGCGCGCGGACGCGGCCGTACTGGACGCCGCACACCAGGTAGTCGCCCTTCTGCAGCAGGCCTTCCTGGACGAGCACGGTCGCGACCGGGCCGCGGCCCTTGTCCAGCGCCGATTCGATGACCACGCCGGTGGCGCGGCCGTCGGCGACGGCCTTGAGTTCGAGCACTTCGGCCTGCAGCAGCACCGCGTCGAGCAGGTCGTCGATGCCCTGGCCGGTCTTGGCCGAGACGTCGATGCACTGCACTTCGCCGCCGAAGTCCTCGGCCACGACGCCGTGGGACAGCAGTTCGTTCTTGACCCGCATCGGGTCGGCGGACGACTTGTCGACCTTGTTGACCGCGACCACCAGCGGCACGCCGGCCGCCTTCGCGTGCTGGATCGCCTCGACCGTCTGCGGCATCACGCCGTCGTCGGCCGCGACCACCAGGATCACGATGTCGGTGAGCTTGGCGCCGCGGGCGCGCATCGCGGTGAACGCGGCGTGGCCCGGGGTGTCGAGGAAGCTGACCACGCCCTTCGGCGTCTCGACGTGGTACGCGCCGATGTGCTGGGTGATGCCGCCGGCCTCGCCGGCCGCGACCTTGGTCCGGCGGATGTAGTCGAGCAGCGAGGTCTTGCCGTGGTCGACGTGGCCCATGATGGTGACCACCGGCGGACGCGGGGCCTTGTCGCCCTGCTGCTCCTCGATGTGCGCCATCAGTTCGGTCTCGGCGTCGTCGCTCTCGGCGCGGATCGCCTTGTGGCCCAGCTCCTCGGTGACCAGCGCCGCGGTGTCGTGGTCGATGGTCTGGGTGATGGTCGCCATCACGCCCATCTTGAACAGCGCCTTGACCACGTCGCCGCCCTTGAGCGCGAGCTTCTGCGCGAGATCGGACACGGTAATGGCTTCGCCGATCGACACTTCGCGCACGACCTTCTCCGTGGGGCGGGTGAACCCGTGCTGGCCGCCGCCGCTGCGGCTCTGTTCGACCTGGCGGCGGGTCTGGCGGGTCTTGCGGCCGCTCGAGGTCGAACGGCGTTCGCGCTCGGTCGCGCTCAGGTGCAACTGGCCTGCGAAACGGGCGGTGGCGTCGTCGTCCTCGACGTCGGCCACCATGACGTGCGAACCGCGGTTGGGCTTGTGCTTGTGCGCGGAACGGTCGTCGGCGCGCGGCGCTTCGGTGCGCGCGGGCTTGGGATGGCCGTGGCCATGGCTGCCGGTCTTGGGCCGGGCCGCGGCGCCTTCCTCGCCGCCTTCCAGCGCGGCGGCCGCCTGCGCGGCTTCGGCCGCGGCCGCCTGCGCGGCCTCGTCGGCCAGGCGCTTGCGCTCGGCCGCTTCCTCGGCGCGCTTGCGATCGTCTTCGGCGAGACGCTGCTGCTCCTCGAGGTTGCGCTGGCGCGACTCCTCGAGCTTGCGCAGGATCTCGCTGCGCTCGTCGTCGCCGCCGGCGTCGGTCGAACGCTCCGGCTGCTTGACCAGCGTGACCTTCTTGCGCACCACCACGTCGACGGTGGTCTTGTTCTTGCCGCCGCCGACGGTGAGTTCCTGCTTGCGGTTGCGGCTGAGCGTGATCTTCTTCGGCTCGACCGTCTCTTCGGCAGCCGACTCGCTCTTGCCGTGCGCACGCTTCAGGAACCCGAGCAGCTTCAGCTTCTCGGCGCTGGTGACGATCTGGTCGGGGCCGCTGAAGGTCATGCCGGCCTCGGCCAGCTGCTCCAGCAGTTTCTCGACCGGCGTATTCACCAGTTCGGCCAGCTTGCGGATGGTGGTTTGCTGCGACATTCGGTATCCGTTTTTCCTGCGCGGCGAGCCGCGCGCGTGATCAGTCGTTCTTCTCGGGCGATTCTACTGCGGGAACCGGGGGGCGGCGGGGTCGCCGCCGACTCAGCCCTCGCGCTCGAGACGGGCGATTTCCTCGGCACGGGCGGCCAGGATCAGCGTCGCGGCGCGCGCCTCGTCCAGTCCCTCGATGCCGAACTCGGCGACCTCGTCGGCCGCCAGTTCGCCCAGCGCCTCGACCGTGCGGACGCCGTGGCCGGCCAGGGCGTAGGCGGTTTCGCTGTCCATGCCCTCAAGTTCGAGCAGGTCGTCGGCGGGCTGGTGCTCGTCCAGCTCCTCCTCGACCGCCAGGGCCTCGTTCAGCAGGGCGTCGCGGGCGCGCGAGCGCAGTTCCTCGACGATGTCCTCGTCGAAGCCTTCGACCGCCAGCAGCTCGCCGACCGGCACGTAGGCGATTTCCTCGACCGTGCTGAAGCCCTCGGCCACCAGGATGCCGGCGATCTCCTCGTCGACCTCCAGCTTGTCCATGAACAACTGGCGGGCGGCGGTCTGCTCGGCCTCGCTCTTGGCCTGGACCTGGTCGGCGGTCATCACGTTGAGCTGCCAGCCGGTCAGGCGGCTGGCCAGGCGCACGTTCTGGCCGCCCTTGCCGATCGCCTGGGCGAGGCGGTCCTCGGCGACCGCCAGATCCATCGAGTGCTTCTCTTCGTCGACGATGATCGACTGCACTTCGGCCGGGGCCATCGCGTTGATGACGAACTGGGCCGGGTTGTCGGACCACAGCACGATGTCCACGCGCTCGCCGTTGAGCTCGTTCGACACCGCCTGCACGCGCGAACCGCGCATGCCGATGCAGGCGCCGATCGGATCGGTGCGGTTGTCGTAGGCGACGACCGCGATCTTGGCGCGGTCGCCCGGATCGCGCGCGCAGGCCTTGATCTCGACCAGGCCCTGGCCGACTTCCGGCACTTCGAGCTTGAACAGCTCCATCATGAATTCCGGGGCGACGCGGCTGATGAACAGCTGCGGGCCGCGCGGCTCGCTGCGCACGTCGGACAGGTAGCCGCGGATGCGGTCGCCGGCGCGCACGATGTCGCGCGGGATCGCCTTGTCGCGCGGGATGAAGGCCTCGACCTTGTCGCTCAGCGCGACGTAGACGTTGCCGCGCTCGACGCGCTTGACGGTGCCGGTGATCAGCTCGCCCACGCGGTCCTTCCAGCCATCGACGACCTGCTGGCGCTCGGCCTCGCGCACCCGCTGGACGATGACCTGCTTGGCGGCCTGGACCGCGATGCGGCCGAATTCGGGGTTCTCGATCTGCTCTTCGATGTAGTCGCCCACGTCGACGCCCTCGACCTCGTCGACCGCGTCCATCAGGCGGATCTGGCGGTCCGGCGACTCCATGACGACATCATCGGCCACGACTTCCCAGCGACGGAAGGTCTCGTAGCTGCCGTCCTTCGGGTTGATCGACACGCGGGTCAGCACGTCCTGCTCGTGGTAGCGCTTCTTCGCGGCGGTCGCGAGCGCGGCTTCGAGCGCCTCGATGATGACCGATTCGGGAACGCCCTTTTCGTTGGCGGCCGCGTCGACGGCCAGCAGCAGATCCTTACTCATTCTGTTACGCCTCTGGAACGTAAGTTTCGTGTTTTCTGTGGACCGGAGATCGTGTTTCCACAACCCCCGCCAGGCCCTTCGGGCCCGGCCGCCCCCTTGACTCAAGGGGGCGACGACCCGCTGTTGCTTCGTGACCCGGGCGTCACCCGTACCGGCGGACGCTCGCGTCTTCGCTGGATCGACGGGCTTTCGACCCGTCGCGACATCAGTTGCTGCCGGTGGGCCCCTTGTTGCCCGACGGCTTCTTGCCCGGCTTCACCGGGGCATAGCCCAGCGCGACCCAGTCGGGGACCAGCCGCGCCTTCTCGATGTTGTCGAACGCCACGGACAGCGTCGCGTTTTCGGGCTTCGCCTCGATCTCGAAATCGACGCGATCGCCGTCCACGGCGGCGATCCGCCCCTGGAAGCGGCGGCGGCCGTCCTGCGGCAGCTTGAGCACGACCTTCGCCTGTTCGCCGAGGAAGCGCGCGCACTGCGCCGGCGTGAACAGCGGCCGGTCCACGCCCGGCGAGGACACTTCGAGCGTGTAATGGCCGCTGATCGGGTCCTCGACGTCGAGCTGGGCCGAGACTTCGCGGCTCACCGCCTCGCAGTGTTCGATGCCGACATGGCGGGGCTCGCCCTCGCCCGCCGCGGCTTCGGCCTCGGGCAGGTCGATGTACAGGCGCAGCACCGCCCCGCCCGGTGCGGGCAGGTATTCCACGCCCAGCAGTTCCAGCCCGAGCGACTGCACGGTCGGCGACAGCAGCGCGGCGATGTCGGTGGCCTTGTCCGCCATGGCGGGTACGGTTCGATCCTGTCCGGTTGAACGAAAAAACGGCAACGAAAAAGGGGCCATGGGGCCCCTTGTCCGATACCGCTGGATGTCGGCGCCGGAACGGGAGCAACCGTTCCGGCAAGCCCCGTTTCCGGTCCGCCTCGGCAGGGCCGAAGACGGACGGGAGAAACGTGGTAGCGGGGGCAGGATTTGAACCTGCGACCTTCGGGTTATGAGCCCGACGAGCTGCCAGACTGCTCCACCCCGCAGCAGAGAAGCGAGATTATGCCGAGGTGCCCGAAACCTTGCAAGCCCTGTTCAGCATTTGCGGCCGGGATTCAGGCGAACGCCTGCTTGCACCAGGCCATGATCGGGCTCCAGGCCAGGCCCAGCACCAGCAGGCCGAGCGCGTTCACCGCGAACACCACGCGCAGCACGACGTCGTCGCGCTGCACCATCGGCGCGCCTTCCGGCTCGTCGAAGAACATCGCCCGGATGACGCGCAGGTAATAGAACGCGCCGATCACCGCGAACACGATGCCGACGATGGTCAGCCAGGCCAGGCCGCCCTCCCAGGCCGCGCGCAGCACCGCCAGCTTGGACCAGAAGCCCAGGAACGGCGGCACGCCGGCCAGCGAGGCCATCACGCACAGCACCAGCCACGCCATCCACGGGCTGCGCGCGTTGAGTCCCTTGTAGTCGTCGATGCGATCGGCCTCGAAACCGTTGCGCGAAAGCACCACGATCGCGCCGAACGACGCCGCCGCCATGATCGCGTAGGAGATCGCGTAGAACATGGCCGAGGCGTAGCCGACCGCCCCGCCGCCGGCCAGGCCGAGCAGCAGGAAGCCGACGTGCGACACCGTCGAGTACGCCAGCATCCGCTTGAGGTTGGTCTGGGCCAGCGCGATCAGGTTGCCGATCGCGAGCGAAGCCGCGGCCAGCAGCGCCAGCATGTAGCGCCATTCCGCGTCGAGCGGGCCGACGCCCGCCTCCAGCACGCGGTAGGCCATCGCGAACGCGGCCAGCTTGGGGGCGGCGCCGATGAACAGCGTGATCGGCGTCGGCGCGCCCTGGTAGACGTCCGGCAGCCACATGTGGAACGGCGCGGCGCCGAACTTGAAGGCGATACCGGCGACCATCAGCACCACGCCGGTCAGCAGCAGCGGATCGGCGGTGCTGGCGGCGTGGATCGCGGCGAGGTCGAGGCTGCCGGTGGCGCCGTAGACCAGCGACATGCCGAACAGCAGCATGCCCGAGGCCAGCGAACCGAGCACGAAGTACTTCATCGCCGCCTCGGACGCGAGCGGGCTGTCGCGGTCGATCGCGACCAGCGCGTACGAGCACAGCGCGAGCAGTTCGAGGCCGACGTACACCATCACCAGGCTGCCGGCCGAGATCAGCAGCATCATGCCGACCACCGCGAACAGCATCAGCAGCGACACCTCGCCCTTGTACAGGCCGCGCTCGCGCAGGAACGACCAGGCGTAGACCAGCGAAGCGGCGCTGACGATGCAGACGAACCACTTCAGCACGTCGGCCATGGTGTCGCGCACGAACATGCCGTCGAAGAAGCTGCCGTGCAGCGACGACGCGCCGCCGCCGGTGCCGAGCGCGATCATGCCGGCGACGGCGACCAGCGCCGCGATGGCGAGGCCGTGGACGAGGCCGCGCTGGCGCTCGGAGACGAACAGGTCGACCAGCAGCAGCGCGAACGCGGCGCCGGTGAGCACCAGCTCGGGCAGGATCGCCATCAGGTCGGCGGCGGTGACGGTTGTCGTGATCATGTTCTTCCCGGGACCGGTGTGGTTCTCAGAGCTTGCTGACCGCCAGCTGGCTGGCGAGCTGGGCGATGGCGGGCTCCATCAGATCGGTCAGCAGCTTGGGATAGACGCCGATCACGAGGGTGCCCACCGCGAACGCCGTCAGCACGATCCATTCGCGGGGATTGATGTCCTCCAGCTCGGCCACGTGCGCGTTGCCGATGTCGCCGAACACGACGCGCTTGACCAGCCAGAGGGTGTAGGCGGCGCCGATGATCAGGGTGATCGCGGCGGTGAAGGCGATCATCGGGTGCGCCTGGAAGCTGGCCAGGATCACCATGAATTCGCCGACGAAGCCCGAGGTGCCCGGCAGGCCGGAGTTGGCCATGCCGAACAGCACGAAGAACATCGCGAACCACGGCATCACGTTCGCCACGCCGCCGTAGTCGCGGATCATGCGGCTGTGCATGCGATCGTAGAGCACGCCGACGCAGGAGAACATCGCGCCGGAGATGAAGCCGTGCGAGATCATCTGCACCATCGCGCCCTGCAGGCCGAGGCGCGCGGCGTTGGCCGCGTTCGGATCGCTGGAGTCGCGGATCAGCATGAACGCGATGAAGGTGCCGAGGGTGACGAAGCCCATGTGCGAGATCGACGAGTACGCGATCAGCTTCTTCATGTCGTCCTGGACCAGCGCGACCAGGCCGATGTAGACCACGGCGATCAGGCTCAGCGCGATCACCAGCCAGGCGAACTCGTGGCTGGCGTCCGGCACGATCGGCAGGTTGAAGCGCAGGAACCCGTACCCGCCGATCTTCAGCATGATCGCGGCCAGGATCACCGAACCGCCGGTCGGCGCCTCGACGTGGGCGTCCGGCAGCCAGGTGTGCACCGGGAACATCGGCACCTTGACCGCGAACGCGATCAGGAACGCGAAGAACAGCCACATCTGCTCGCGCGCATCGAGGTGCAGCGCGTACAGGTCGGGCAACTGCCAGCTGCCGGCCTTCAGGTACAGGTAGATCAGCCCGACCAGCATGAACACCGAGCCGAGGAACGTGTACAGGAAGAACTTCACCGACGCATAGACGCGCCGCGGGCCGCCCCAGACGCCGATGATGATGAACATCGGGATCAGCATGCCCTCGAAGAACACGTAGAACAGCATCGCGTCGACGGCGGAGAACACGCCGACCATCAGCCCCTCGAGGAACAGGAACGAGGCGACGTACTGGTTCACGCGCTTGTCGACCGAACTCCAGGCGCCGATCAGCACCAGCGCCGTGGTCAGGGTGGTCAGCACGATCAGCGCGACCGAGATGCCGTCGGCGCCGAGGTGGTACTGGATGTCGTAGGCCGGGATCCACTCGCGCTGCTCGACGAACTGCATGCCGGAGGTGAAGTAATCGAACCCGGTGAGCAGCGGCAGGCTGCAGGCGAAGGTCGCGAGCGCGACCGTCAGCGCGAGCCAGCGCGCGGTCTGCGCGCGACCCTGGCCGAGCGCGAGCGCCAGCATGCCGCCGACGATGGGCAGCCAGATCAGGATGCTGAGAATGGGCCAGTGTTGCATCGCGATTCGGTATCCGTCGGTTCGTGTCGATTAGCGCCAGAAGTTGATCATCACGGCCAGCAGGGCGATCAGGCCGAGGATCATCGCGAAGGCGTAGTGGTAGAGATAGCCGGACTGGGTGCGGCGCAGCAGCCCGGACACGAGATCGATCACCCGCACGCTGCCGTTGACGATCACCCCGTCGATGACCTTCTCGTCGTTGAGGCGCAGCAGCTTGCCGAGGCGGATGCCGCCGCCGGCGAAGCCGCCGATCCACAGGTCGTCCATGCCGTACTTGTTCTCGAGCACGCGCGCGGCCAGCGCGAACGGCGGGAACGCCGCGAGCTTCGCCGGCAGGTCGGTGCGTACCAGGTACAGGAGCGTCGCCAGCGCGAAGCCGGCGAAGGCCAGCCAGAACGCCGGGGCGAGGAAGCCGTGCAGGGCGAACTGGACCGCACCGTGGAATTCCCCGGCCAGTTTCGCGACGACGTCGTGTTCCTTCAGCACTTCGATCGCGCCGAGGAAGTACGGCAGCACCTCGTGGTGCCCGCTGGTGTCCTTGCCGAACAGCATCGGACCGACGGTGAAGAAGCCGATGAAGATCGACGGGATCGCCAGCAGGATCAGCGGCAGGGTCACCACCCACGGCGATTCGTGCGGCTCGTGCGCGCCATGGCCGTGGCTGTGGTCGTCGTGCGCATGGTCGTCGTGGTGCGCGCCGTCATGCGCATCGGCATGGGCGTGGTCGTCATGCGCATGGTCGTCGTGCGCGTGGTCGCCATGGCCGTGCGCGGCCGCATGCCGGAAGCGCTCCTCGCCGAAGAAGGTCAGGTACAGCAGGCGGAAGCTGTAGAACGAGGTGACGAACGCGCCCAGCAGCACGGCCCAGTAGCCGTAGGTCGCGATCCAGCCGTGCGCCTCGTGCGCATGCTCGGCGGCCGCCTCGATGATGGTGTCCTTCGAGTAGAAGCCGCTGAAGAACGGCGTGCCGACCAGCGCCAGGGTGCCGATCAGGCTGGTCCAGAAGGTGATCGGCATGTACTTGCGCAGGCCGCCCATCTTGCGCATGTCCTGCTCGTGGTGCATGCCGATGATCACCGAACCCGCCGCGAGGAACAGCAGCGCCTTGAAGAAGGCGTGGGTCATCAGGTGGTACACCGCGGCCGAGTACGCCGACACGCCCAGCGCCACGGTCATGTAGCCCAGCTGCGACAGCGTCGAATAGGCGACGACGCGCTTGATGTCGTTCTGGACGATGCCGATCAGGCCGGTGAAGAACGCGGTGGTCGCGCCGATGAACAGCACGAAGTTCAGCGCGGTTTCCGACAGCTCGAACAGCGGCGACATGCGCGCCACCATGAAGATGCCGGCGGTGACCATGGTCGCGGCGTGGATCAGCGCCGAGATCGGGGTCGGGCCTTCCATCGAATCGGGCAGCCACACGTGCAGCGGCACCTGCGCCGACTTGCCCATCGCGCCGATGAACAGGCAGATGCAGATCAGGGTCGCCACCGACCACTCGTGGCCGGCGAAGATCGCGACCGTCTGCCCGCCGCCGATGGTGCTGGAGGCGTTGGCGAACACGGTCGCGTAGTCGAGGGTGCCGAACCAGTACAGCACCGCGGCGATGCCCAGCAGGAACCCGAAATCGCCGACGCGGTTGACCAGGAAGGCCTTGAGGTTGGCGAAGATCGCGCTGGGCCGCTTGAACCAGAAGCCGATCAGCAGGTACGAGACCAGGCCCACCGCTTCCCAGCCGAAGAACAGCTGCAGGAAGTTGTTGCCCATCACCAGCATCAGCATCGAGAACGTGAACAGGCTGATGTAGCTGAAGAAGCGCTGGTAGCCCGGGTCGTCGGCCATGTAGCCGATGGTGTAGACGTGCACCAGCAGCGAGACGAAGGTGACCACCACCATCATCATCGCGGTCAGCTTGTCGATCATGAAGCCGACGTGGGCGTCGTAGCCGGCGACCTGGAAGAAGGTGTAGACGTTCTCGTTGAACGGGGCCGCGCCCTGCAGCAGTTGCCAGAGGGTGTGGATCGACAGGCCACAGGCCACGGCGACGCCGAGGATGGTGACCGTGTGCGCCCCGGCGCGGCCGATGCGGCGGCCGAACAGACCCGCCAGGATCGCGCCGAACAGCGGCGCGAGCACGATGGCGACGAGGACGGATTTGGAGATCGCGTAGTCCATGCCGGTGCGCCGTCAGCCCTTGAGAGAATCGATTTCGGTCACGTTGATCGTCCGCCGGTTGCGGAACAGCGTGACCAGGATCGCCAGACCGATCGCGGCCTCGGCGGCGGCGACGGTGAGGATGAAGAACACGAAGATCTGCCCCGCCGCGTCGCCGAGATGGCGCGAGAACGCCACGAAGTTGATGTTGACGCTGAGCAGCATCAGCTCGATCGACATCAGCAGGATGATGACGTTCTTCCGGTTGAGGAAGATGCCCGCGACGCTGATGCAGAACAGCACCGCGGCCAGCGCCAGGTAGTGCCCGAGGGCGAGCGGTCCGATCACGATTTCACCTCTTCGGTCGCGACGACGTCGGGCGCGGCGGGGCGCTCGGCGTCCATCTTCACCATGCGGATGCGGTCCTGCGCGCGGACCCGCGACTGTTCGGCCGGGTCCTGATGCTTGACGCCGGGACGGCGGCGCAGGGTCAGCATCACCGCGGCGATCACCGCGATGGTCAGGATCACCGCCGCGGTCTCGAACGGCAACATGAACTCGCTGAACAGGGTCCTGGCGAGCCACTGGGTGTTCGACAGGCCCTCGGCCTCGGCCGGGTCCTGGCCGAAGCCGGCGGCCATCTGCGCCTTGACCCCGATCAGGGTGAGCATCTCGACCAGCATCACCACCGACACCAGCAGGCCGAGCGGCAGATAGCGGACGAAGCCCTCGCGCAGCGGGGCGATGTCCACGTCGAGCATCATCACCACGAACAGGAACAGCACCATCACCGCGCCGACGTAGACCAGGACCAGCGCCACGCCGAGGAACTCGGCGCCGGCCAGGATCCAGGTGCAGGCGACGGTGAAGAAGGTCAGCACCAGGCACAGCGCGGCATGCACCGGATTGCGCACGGAGATCACACCGCCGGCCGAAACCACGGCGACGGCGGCGAAGATCAGGAAGGCGAGCGTTGCGAAGTCCACGGCGGTCCTCAGGAAGTCATGCTCAGCGGTAGCCGGCGTCGGCGGCGCGGCGTTCGGCGATTTCCTTTTCCAGGCGGTCGCCGAGGGCCAGCAGCTTGGGCTTGGTCAGGATGTTCTCGCCGCGCTGCTCGAAGTGGTACTCGTGGATGTGGGTCTCCACGATCGAGTCCACGGGGCAGGATTCCTCGCAGAACCCGCAGAAGATGCACTTGAACAGGTCGATGTCGTAGCGCGTGGTGCGGCGGGTGCCGTCCTCGCGCGGTTCGGAGTCGATGGTGATGGCCAGCGCCGGGCACACCGCTTCGCACAGCTTGCAGGCGATGCAGCGCTCTTCCCCGTTGGGATAGCGGCGCAGCGCGTGCAGGCCGCGGAAACGCGGCGACTGCGGGGTCTTCTCCATCGGGTACATCAGCGTGTACTTCGGACGGAACAGGTACTTCAGGGTCAGGCCCATGCCCTGGAACAGTTCCAGCAGCATCAGGCTCTTGACGTAGGAAACGACTCTGCTCATCACTGCCCTGCCTCGAAGACCTTGAAGTACACCATCAGCGCGGTCACGCAGATCCACGCGAGGGTGACCGGGATGAAGACCTTCCAGCCCAGGCGCATGATCTGGTCGTAGCGATAGCGCGGGAACGAGGCGCGGAACCAGATGAAGGCGCTGGCGAAGAAAAACACCTTCAGCAGCAGCCACGGCCAGCCGCCCTTCCAGATCCAGTCGACCCACGGCGACACGTCGGCGGTGATCCAGCCCTGCAGCGGGCTGAGCCAGCCGCCGAGGAAGAACAGCGCGGTCAGGAAGCTGACCAGGATCATGTTCGCGTATTCGGCGAGGAAGAACAGCGAGAACTGCGACCCCGAATACTCGACCATGTGGCCGGCGACGATCTCCGATTCGCCTTCGACCACGTCGAACGGCGCGCGGTTGGTCTCGGCCACGCCGGAGATGAAGTACACGACGAACAGCGGCAGCAGCGGGAACCAGAACCACTCGAGGAAACCGGCGTTGCCCGACTGCGCGGTCACGATGTCGGTCAGGTTCAGGCTGCCGGCGGCCATCAGCACGCCGACGAGCGCGAAGCCCATCGCGATCTCGTAGGACACCACCTGCGCGGCGGAGCGCATCGCGCCGAGGAACGCGTACTTCGAGTTCGACGCCCAGCCGGCGAGGATCACGCCGTAGACGCCCATCGAGGTCATCGCCAGCAGGTACAGCAGGCCGGCGTTGGCGTTCGACAGCACGACCTTCGCGTCGAACGGCACCACCGCCCAGGCCGCGAACGCCGGGACCAGCGCGATCATCGGCGCGAGGATGTACAGCGGCCTGTTGGCGCTGGACGGCTGCAGCACTTCCTTGAACAGCAGCTTGAACACGTCGGCGAACGCCTGGAGGATGCCCCAGCCGACGTACATCGGCCCGTGGCGCACGTGCATCCAGGCGATCAGTTTGCGCTCCCAGACCACGTAGAACGCGACCGAGACGATCACCGGCACCGCGACCGCGAGGATCTTCAGCACGATCCACAGCAGCGGGCCGACCGTCGGGCCGAGCGCCAGCAGCCAGTCGCGCAGCGGGTCGAACAGCATCTCCATCAGACCACCCCCGTCACGCGCACGCGGCCGGCGCCGAGCGCCGCCGTCGGGCCGTAGCCCGCTTCGACCCACACCGCGCCGCGGGCGACGCGATCGTCGACCACGACCGGCAGGGTCGCCGTGCCGACGCCGTTGTCGAGCTTCGCCATCGCGCCTTCCGACACGCCCGCCGCCGCGGCGTCGGCCGAGTGCAGCACCAGCCGCGGGCCGGCGTTGAGCGGGTGCGACTGCAGCGCCGCGGCGCGACGCACGGTGGCGTCGACGCGGTAGATGGCCTGCGATACGGCCAGCTCGAGCCCCTCGCCCGCCTGCGGCTGCGCCGCGGACGCGGCGACCTGCACGACGCGCGGCGCGAGGCCGGCGTCGGCGAGATCGGCGAACGCGAACCCGTCGGCGCCGAGCGCGCCGCCGAGCGCGCGCAGCACGCGCCAGCCCGGACGCGCGTCGCCCGGGAGCTTGCCGCCGGCGACGGTGCGCTGGTCGGCGCCGGCCAGATTGGTCAGCGTGGCCTCGATCTCGGGCAGCCCGCCGATCGGCAGGATCACGTCGGCGACGTTGCGGGTCGAGCGGCAGGCGTAGTGGCTGAAGGCCACGACCTTCGCCGCGCCCAGCGCCTTCAGCGCGCGGGCCTGGTCGGCGAAGTCGAGACCCGGTTCGATGCCGTAGATGACGTAGGCCTTGCGCGCGTCGGCGAGCATCGCCTGGGCGTCGCGCGCGGTCGGCAGCACGCCCATGCGCGCGAGGCCGAGCGCGTTGGCGCCCTGCGGGATGCGGCAGACCGCCGCGTTGTTGGCGGCGGCGAAGGCGGCCGCGGCCCGGCGGATCGCGGCGGCGTGCGCGGAAGTCTCCGCGACCGCGCCGACGATCACCGCGGCGCGGGTCGCGCCGTCGAGCTTCAGGTTCGACAGCGCCGAGGCGAGCTGCGACGGCGGCACGATCGTCTTCGAGGCGATCGCGAACGCGAAGTCGAAGTCGACCGGATTGACCACGTGGATCTTCGCGCCGCGCTTGACCGCCTTGCGCAGGCGCTGGTGCAGCAGCGGCACTTCGTGGCGCAGGTTCGAGCCGACGACCACGATGGCGTCCGCGGCTTCGAGGTCGGCGACCGCCATGCCGAAGGCTTCGGCGACCGCGCCGTCGGACAGGTCGTGCTGCGCGATGCGGTGGTCGAGGTTGCCGGTGCCCAGCGCATCGGCCAGGCGCGCGAGCAGCGCGCCCTCCTCGTTCGAGGTCGCGGGGTGCGCGAGCACGCCCAGGTCGTCGCCGCGGTGCGCGGACAGGATCTCGGCGGCCTTCGCCAGCGCCTCGTCCCAGCTCGCCTCGCGGAAGGCCTCGGGCTCGCCGCCCTCGCCCACCCGGATCATCGGCTTCTTCGCGCGGTCGTCGGCGTAGAGGCCCTGGTGCGAATAGCGGTCGCGATCCGACAGCCAGCACTCGTTGACCGCCTCGTTGTCGCGCGGCACGGTGCGCAGCACGTCGCCGCGGCGCACGTGCAGGAACAGGTTGCTGCCGAGCGCGTCGTGCCAGCCCAGCGACTCGCGGGCGACCAGCTCCCACGGGCGCGCGCGGAAGCGGAACACCTTGTTGGTCAGCGCGCCGACCGGGCAGACGTCGATGACGTTGCCGGAAAGTTCGGTCGTCAGCGGCTTGCCGTCGAAGGTGCCGATCTGCAGGTTCTCGCCGCGCTGCATGCCGCCGAGTTCGTAGGTGCCGGCGATGTCCGCGGTGAAACGCACGCAGCGGGTGCACTGGATGCAGCGGGTCATCTCGGTGGCGACCAGCGGCCCCATGTCCTCGTCGGCGACGACGCGCTTGCGCTCGGCGAAACGGCTGACCGAGCGGCCGTAGCCCAGCGACAGGTCCTGCAGTTCGCACTCGCCGCCCTGATCGCAGATCGGGCAGTCGAGCGGATGGTTGATCAGCAGGAACTCCATCACGTTGCGCTGCGCCTTCAGCGCCTTCTCGTTGCGCGTGAAGATCTTCATGCCGTCGGCCACCGGGGTGGCGCAGGCCGGCTGCGGCTTGGGCATCGGACGGCCGCCCATCTCGGCGTCGACCAGGCACATGCGGCAGTTCGCGGCGATCGGCAGCTTCTCGTGGTAGCAGAAGCGCGGGATCGGGATGCCGGCCTTGTCGGCGGCCTGGATGATCATCGAGCCCTTCGGCGCGAACAGCGCGCGGCCGTCGATCTCGATGCCGACGTGCCCCTCGGGCACGACCGGCGCGGCGGGGGCCGTGGTCTCGGTGCTCATGCGGCCACCTCCCCGACGACGGCGCCCGCGCGCTGGTCATCGACCAGGAAGCGCTTGTTCACGATCGCGTACTCGAATTCGTTCCAGAAATGGCGCAGGAAGCCCTGCACCGGCCACGCCGCGGCTTCGCCGAAGGCGCAGATGGTGTGGCCCTCGATCTGCCCGGCCGCGGCCCTGAGCATGTTGAGGTCGTCCATCGTCGCCTGCTTCTCGGCGATGCGGGTGAGCATGCGGTACATCCAGCCGGTGCCTTCGCGGCACGGCGTGCACTGGCCGCAGCTTTCCTTGAAGTAGAAGCGCGCGATGCGCTGGCAGGCGCGGACCATGCAGGTGGTCTCGTCCATGACGATGACCGCGCCCGAGCCCAGGCCCGAACCGGCCTTCTGGATGCTGTCGTAGTCCATCGTCAGGCCGAGCATCGTCTCGCCCGGCAGCACCGGCATCGAGGAGCCGCCCGGGATCACCGCCTTGAGCCTGTGCCCGTTGCGCACGCCGCCGGCCATCGCCAGCAGGTCGGCGAACGAGGTGCCGAGGCGGATCTCGTAGTTGCCGGGCTTGTTGACGTGGCCCGACACCGAAAACACCTTGGGGCCGCCGTTGTTCGGCTTGCCGAGGTTGAGGAACCATTCCGAACCGTTGCGGATGATCGCCGGCACCGACGCGTAGGTCTCGGTGTTGTTGATCGTGGTCGGCTTGCCGTACAGGCCGAAGTTCGCCGGGAACGGCGGCTTGAAGCGCGGCTGGCCCTTCTTGCCTTCCAGCGACTCCATCAGCGCGGTCTCTTCGCCGCAGATGTAGGCGCCGGCGCCGAGCGCATTGTGGATGTCGATGTCGACGCCGCTGCCGAGCACGTTCTTGCCCAGCCAGCCGTGCCTGTAGGCCTCGGCGGTGGCTTCTTCCAGATGCTCGAACGGCTCGTGGTGGAACTCGCCGCGCAGGTAGTTGTAGGCGACCGTCGAACCGGTCGCGTAGCAGGCGATCGCCATGCCCTCGATCACCGCGTGCGGGTTGAAGCGCAGGATGTCGCGGTCCTTGCAGGTGCCGGGCTCGGATTCGTCGGAGTTGCAGAGGATGTACTTCTGCATGCCGGCGCCCTTGGGCATGAAGCTCCATTTCAGGCCGGTCGGGAAGCCCGCGCCGCCGCGGCCGCGCAGGCCGGAGGCCTTCACCATCTCGACGACCTGTTCCGGCGGGATCTTCTCTTCGAGGATCTTGCGCAGCGCGCTGTAGCCGCCGGTCTTGAGGTAGTTCTCGTACGACCACGGCTTGTCGAAATGCAGCGTGGTGTAGACGACCTGGTGCTCCTGCGGCGCGGGGCCGACGGGACCGGTGGCGTGGGAGTGATGGTCTGCCATCTCGTCGTCCTGCCTCACTTCAGACCGTCGAGCAGCTCGTCCACCTTCTCGGGCGTGAGCTTCTCGTGGTAGTGGCCGTTGATGACCATCATCGGCGCGCCGCAGCAGGCGGCCAGGCATTCCTCCTCGCGCTTGAGGAAGATGCGGCCGTCGGCCGAGGACTCGCCCAGCTTGCAGCCGAGCTTCTTCTCGGCGTGCGCGACCAGGTCTTCGGCGCCGTTGAGCCAGCAACTGATGTTGGTGCAGAACGCGACGTTGTTGCGCCCGACCTGTTCGGTCTCGAACATCGAGTAGAAGGTCGCGACCTCGTACGCCCACACCGGCGGCAGGTCGAGGTACTTCGCGACCGCGGCGATGAGTTCGTCGGTCAGCCAACCGCCGTTCTGTTCCTGCGCCGCGTGCAGGCCCTGGAGCACGGCCGAACGCTTGCGGTCGGGCGGGAACTTGGCCAGCCAGTGGTCGATGTGGGCCCGCGTCTTGTCGGTCAACGCGACCATCGGGTCGACGTTGCGGCAGGCTTCGAAATTTCCGGTCGCTTTCATTCTGGGTGCGTCCTCAGCGATCGATTTCGCCGAACACGATGTCGTAGGTGCCGATCATCGCGACCACGTCGGCCAGCATGTGGCCCTTCACGATCGCGCCCATCGACGACAGGTGCGCGAAGCCCGGCGCGCGCAGGTGCACGCGGAAGGGCTTGTTGGCGCCGTCGGAGACCAGGTAGCAGCCGAACTCGCCCTTCGGCGCTTCGACCGCGCTGTAGGTCTCGCCGGCCGGCACGCAGTAGCCTTCGCTGAACAGTTTGAAGTGGTGGATCAGCGCTTCCATGTCGTCCTTCATGGACTCGCGGCTGGGCGGCGACACCTTGTAGTTGTCGAGCATCACCGGGCCGGGATTGGCGCGCAGCCACTTCACGCACTGCTTGACGATGCGGTTCGACTCGCGCATCTCGGCGACGCGCACCAGGTAGCGGTCGTAGCAGTCGCCGTTGACGCCCACCGGGATGTCGAAGTCGACCTCGGCGTATTTCGCGTACGGCTGCTTCTTGCGCAGGTCCCAGGCGATGCCGGAGCCGCGGATCATCGGGCCGGTCATGCCCCAGGCCAGCGCCTGCTCCGGCGGGATCACGCCGATGCCGACGGTGCGCTGCTTCCAGATGCGGTTGTCGGTCAGCAGCGTCTCGTACTCGTCGACGCGCTGGGGGAAATCGTCGGTGAAGGCGTCGAGGTAGTCGAGCATCGAGCCCTCGCGCCACTCGTTGAAGCGCTTGAGCTTGCCGCCCTTGCGCCACGGCGATTCGCGGTACTGCGGCATCTTCTCCGGCAGGTCGCGGTAGACGCCGCCGGGACGGTAGTAGGCCGCGTGCATGCGCGCGCCGGACACCGCCTCGTACACGTCCATCAGCTCTTCGCGTTCGCGGAAGGCGTACAGGAACACCGCCATCGCGCCGAGGTCGAGCGCGTTCGAGCCGATCCACATCAGGTGGTTCAGGATGCGGGTGATCTCGTCGAACATCGTGCGGATGTACTGCGCGCGCTCCGGCGCCTCAATCCCCATCAGGGTCTCGATCGCGCGCACGTAGGCGTGCTCGTTGCACATCATCGACACGTAGTCCAGGCGATCCATGTAGCCGATCGACTGGTTGAACGGCTTGGACTCGGCCAGCTTCTCGGTGCCGCGGTGGAGCAGGCCGACGTGCGGATCGGCGCGCTGCACGATCTCGCCGTCCATCTCGAGGATGAGGCGGAGCACGCCGTGCGCGGCCGGGTGCTGCGGGCCGAAGTTCAGCGTGTAGTTGCGGATTTCCTGCTTCGCCTCGGCGGCGTTGCTGGCGAAGGCCTCGTGGGCCTGGTGCGAGGTGGTCATTTCGAGGCCTCCGCCTTGCGGGCCTGCTGTTCGCCGGCGGCCGTGGCGTAACGGGCATCGTCGCGGATCACGCGCGGCACGCCGACGCGCGGCTCGACCGAGGTGACGGGTTCGTAGACGACGCGCTTCTTCTCTTCGTCGTAGCGGACCTCGACGTTGCCGATCAGCGGGAAGTCCTTGCGGAACGGATGGCCGACGAAGCCGTAGTCGGTGAGGATGCGGCGCAGGTCCGGGTGGCCTTCGAACACGATGCCGAACAGGTCGAACGCCTCGCGCTCGAACCAGTTGGCGATCGGCCACAGGTCGGTCAGCGAGGCCACGACCGGCAGGTCGTCGTTCTCGGCCAGCACCTTCACCCGCAGGCGGCGGTTGTGCTGCACCGACAGCAGTTGCGCGACCGCGGCGAAGCGGCGCGCCGGCGCCGGCATCGACGCTTCGGCGACCGGCTGCGCGACCTGGCGGCTCGGCGCTTCGCCGTACTTGAAGCGGCCGACGTTGCGGCCTTCGACGCCGCGGCTGAAACCTTCGGAGGACACGTCGGTGTCCCACTCGTCGCTGCCGTAGCCGAGCAGGTCGAGCCCGCAGACGTCGATCAGCGATTCGAAGCCGAACTCGTCGCGGATCGCGCGGCAGCCGTCGTGCCACTGCGCGGCGGCGAACACGATGCCGACCTCGCCGCGCGGCTCGGCGACCTCGACGGTCGCGCCCGGGAAGCGCGCGCGCAGGCGCTCGGCGAAAGCCTGGGAAGTCTCGCGCATCTCAGTACACGCCCTGCTTGTTGTCGCCGAAGTTGGTGCCGCGGCGGATCTTCTTCTGCAACTGGAGGATGCCGTAGACCAGCGCCTCGGCCGTCGGCGGGCAGCCCGGCACGTAGACGTCGACCGGCACCACGCGGTCGCAGCCGCGCACCACCGAGTAGGAGTAGTGGTAATAGCCGCCGCCGTTGGCGCAACTGCCCATCGAGATCACCCACTTGGGGTTGGGCATCTGGTCGTAGACCTTGCGCAGCGCGGGGGCCATCTTGTTGACCAGGGTGCCGGCGACGATCATCACGTCCGACTGGCGCGGCGACGGGCGGAACACCACGCCGTAGCGGTCCAGGTCCAGGCGCGCGGCGCCGGCGTGCATCATCTCGACCGCGCAGCAGGCCAGGCCGAAGGTCATCGGCCACATCGAGCCGGTGCGCGCCCAGTTCCACAGCACGTCCATGCTGGTGGTGACGAAGCCCTGTTCGAGCAGCGGGTTGCCCTCGGTGGCGAGCAGGCTCTCGGGACGCAGGATGTCGTCGACCCGCCCTTCCGGGATCGGGTTGTTCGCGAAGTCCGCGACCTTCTGGACGGTCTGGATCACTCCCATTCCAGGGCTCCCTTCTTCCACACGTAGACGAAACCGATCAGCAGCAGGCCGAGGAACACGCCCATCTCGACCAGGCCGAGCACACCGAGGTCGCGGAACACCAGCGCCCACGGGTAGACGAAGGCGATTTCCAGGTCGAACACGATGAAGAGGATGGCGATGAGGTAGTAGCGCACGTCGAAGCGCATGCGCGCGTCCTCGAACGCATTGAAGCCGCACTCGTAGGGCGAGAGTTTTTCGGCGTTCGGCCACTTGGGGCCGAGGACGTTGCCGATGACGATGAGGGCGATGCCGATACCGGCGGCAACGATCAGAAACAGCAGGGTCGGCAGATATTCGGCCAGCACGCGTGTGTTCTCTCGGCGTTGGGAGTTGCGGGGGCGCCCGTTCGCCGGACGCGCCCCGGAAGGGGACGATGCGCCTGCGTGCCGCCGCGAAGTTGTGGTGCCCAAGGGGGGACTCGAACCCCCACGACCTAAGTCGCTACCACCTCAAGGTAGTGCGTCTACCAATTCCGCCACCTGGGCAAATCCGCGGCTCCGCGCCGAGCGGGACGCGAAGCCGGACTATTGTAAAGGATGCGAAAGGAAAGTCGCACCTTTTTGTTGCGTCGCGAACGCCGGCGATGCGGGTTCGCGGGGGCCGCGACGCCCGCGTTGCGATGCGTCGCGGGATCGACGGGCGCGGCGACGCGCTCCGTCGGAAAGAGAAGCGCCGGCTCAGCCGCCCTGCTGCGCGGGCTTTTCCGGCGCGGGCGCGACGGGCTGGGTCGACGGCGCCGGGGCCGCCGGCGTCGGCGCGACCGGCGCGGACTGGGCCGGCGCGGTCGGCAGCGCGGGCGCCGGCTGGGCGGGCGCGGTCGGCAGCGTCGCCGGCTTCGGCGTCGCGGCGGACGAGACCACCCCGAGATCCTGTTCGGCGCCGGCCTGCGGCTTGCCGCCGTGCGCGGCGTACCAGGCCATGTACAGGCTGATGCCGAAGAAGGCGATCGCCAGCCAGCGCGTGCTCTTGGTCAGGAAGCTGGCCGCGCCGCGGGCGCCGAAGACGGTCGACGAAGCGCCGCCGCCGAAGCCGGAACCGGCCTGCGCGCCGGCGCCGCGCTGGAGGAGGATGAGCGCGATCATGGCGATCGCGATCAGCACGTAAATCACATTCAGGAACAGCATCATGCGGTGGGTGCCTATCAGAATGGGGTCGTCGGGCCGTGCGTCCGACCGGGCGACCGCGCGGCGATCAGGCCCGGGCGGCCGCGACGATGGCGAGGAAATCGGCCGCCACCAGCGAGGCGCCGCCGATCAATCCGCCATCCACGTCCGGCTGCGCAAACAGCTCGGCCGCGTTGTCCGGCTTGCAACTGCCCCCGTACAGGATGGACAGCGAGCCGGCAATTGTAGCATCGCGGGCCGCGGCCTCGCCACGGATGAAGGCGTGGACCGCCTGGGCCTGGGCCGGGGTGGCGGTCTTGCCGGTGCCGATCGCCCAGACCGGTTCGTACGCGACCACCGCCCCTTGGAGCGCCTGCGGGCCGCAAAGTTCGAACACGGCCGCCAACTGGGTCTCGATCCGGTACTCGGTCTGCCCCGCCTCGCGCTCGTGCAGGGATTCGCCCACGCACAGGATCGGCACCAGCCCGGCGTGCTTGGCGGCCTGGAACTTGCGCGCGACCAGCGCATCGGTCTCGGCGTGGTACTGGCGGCGCTCGGAGTGGCCGACCAGGCCGTAGCGGGCGCCGATGTCCACCAGCATCGCGGCCGAGACCTCGCCGGTAAAGGCGCCCTTCTCGTTGGCGCTGACGTCCTGGGCGCCGAATTGGATGCCGCTCGCCGGGAAGCCGGCGATCAGGCCGCCCAGGTAGGGCAGCGGCGGCAGCACGACCACGTCCGGCGGACCGTGGCGGCCCTCGACCCCGGCGGCGATGGCGCCGACCAGGTCGGCGGCGAAGGCGCGGGACCCGTGCAGTTTCCAGTTGCCGGCGACGATCTTGCGACGCATGACGCACTCCAGGACGAGGGGCGACAGGATAGCCGATCCCCCGCCCCGTCCTCCCGGCTAAGCTTTGCGGCCGCCTTCCAAGGAGCCACACGCATGCAGGCACAGTCCCCGGGCCACGCCCTGATCACCGGCGCGTCCAGCGGCATCGGCGCGGCGATCGCCCGCGAATACGCGCGCCGCGGCGTGCCGCTGGTGCTGACCGCGCGCCGGGCCGACCGGCTGCAGGCGCTGGCGGCGGAACTCGGGGACCGGGTCGCGGTGACGGTGCTGGCCGCCGACCTCGCCGACCCCGCGGCCCCGGCGGCGCTGCAGGCGGCGATCCTCGACCGCGGCCTGCACGTCGCGCACCTGGTCAACAACGCCGGCTACGGCGTGCCGGGCCGCTACCTGTCGGCCGACTGGAAGACCCATGCCGACTTCCTGCAGGTGCTGGTGACCTCGGTCTGCGAGCTGACGCACCGATTCCTGCCGGCGATGGAGGCCGCCGGCCACGGCCGCATCCTCAACGTCGCCTCGCTGGCCGGGCTGGTGCCGCCGTCGGCAGGGCACACCCTGTACGGCGCGGCCAAGAGCTTCGTGATCCGCTTCTCCGAATGCCTGGCGCTGGAGGTCGCGGACCGCGGCGTCCACGTCTGCGCGCTCTGCCCCGGCTTCACCTACACCGAATTCCACGACGTCAACGGCATGCGCGAACGGGTCTCGAAGCTGCCGGGCTGGCTGTGGCTGGATGCCGACAGCGTCGCCCGCCAGGGCATCGATGCGGTCGAGCGCGGCCGCACCCGGCTGGTCACCGGCGGCGCCAACCGGGCGATCGCCGCGGCGTCCAAATACCTGCCGGACGCCGTCGCCAGGGCGCTGGTGGGCAGCCGCAGCAAGGAATTCCGCGATGCCGACTGACGCCGGGCCGCCCGGCGGACCCGAGGCCGGCCGACGCCCGGCGCCGGGCATCCGGTAGAGTCGTCCGCCATGAACGCACGCTTCCCGCCCGCCCCGCCCCGCCTGCCCGTCCTGCCCTACCGCAAGCCCACCCCGGGCCGCGACTACTGGCTGATCGAGGACGTCCTGCCCGACCCCGACGCCGTGCGCAGCCGCACCCTGCAGCGGACCGACTGGATCGAGGGCTATCCGCACAAGCCGGAGAGCTGGCCCGGCCTGCGCGTGATCCCGGGCCTGCAGCCGGAGGAACTGGCGATCGTCGAGGCCAAGGTGAAGCAGGCCACCGGCATGAAGAAACTGTGGGTCGGCGAGACCGGCGACGACAACGCGCGGCTCAACCACAACTGCATCCAGGTGGTGGGCCGCGACGAGTGCGAGCCGCGACCGCACACCGATTCGCGGAAGATGTGCAAGTTCGCCGCGGTGCTGTACCTCAATCCGAACGTGCCGGCCGACTGCGGCACCGCGTTCTACCGGCAGCGCCTGCCGATGGGCCAGCGCGGCGGCAACATCGCGCCGCCGCCGCACGCCAACCTGGTCGAGGCCCTGGGCACGCGCTTCGTGCCGCCGGATTCGTTCGTCGAGGATCTGGTCGTGCCGTATCGCTACAACACGATGCTGCTGTACCACAGCAACCTGATCCACAGCGCCACCCGCTACTGCGGCGACACGCTGGAGACCAAGCGCATGGCGGCGGTGTTCTTCTGGATGGCGAACTGAACGTCGCGGCCGTCCGCGCGGCAAGCGAAAGGGCCGGCAGCGATGCCGGCCCTTGGCATTTGAGCCGCGGTTTGCGTCGCCGAAAGGCGACGCGCCGCCATCACTTCAGCTTGATCTCGCGCAGGCGCTCCTCGAGGTAGCCCTGGGCGGTGATCGGCTCCGGATAGCGGCTCGGGTTGTCGGCGCCGACGCAGTTCGGCAGCACGTCGATCAGGAAATCCGGATTCGGGTGCAGGAAGAACGGCGTGGAGTAGCGCGGCTGGCGGGCCTTGTCGCCCGGCGGGTTGACCACGCGGTGGGTGGTCGAGGGCAGCACGTGGTTGGTCAGGCGCTGCAGCATGTCGCCGATGTTGACCACGATGGTGTCGGCGGCGGCGGTGTACGGCACCCATTCGCCCTTGCGCGACAGCACCTGCAGGCCTTCGGCGCTGGCGCCGACCAGCAGCGTGATCAGGTTGATGTCCTCGTGCGCGCCGGCGCGGACGTTCGGCACGTCGTCGGTGGTGATCGGCGGGTAGTGGATCGGGCGCAGGATCGAGTTGCCGTTGTCGGTCTTGTCGGCGAAGTAGCCCTCGTCCAGGCCCAGGCCCAGCGCGAGCGCGGACAGCATCCGCGCGCCGAGCGCGTCGAGCGCGCCGTACAGCGCCAGCGCGCGCTCGCGGAACTCCGGCACCTCGGCCGGCCACACGTTCGCCGGCATCACGTCGGCGTACTTCTCGTCGCGGCGCTCGCGGCCGACGTGCCAGAACTCCTTGAGGTCGAAATGCTTGGAATCCTTGGCGGTTTCGACGCCGAACGCGGTGTACCCGCGGGCGCCGCCGCCGCCGGCGATGTGGTACTGCTTCTTCACGGCCTCGGGCAGGGCGAAGAACTTGACGAAGGCGTCGTAGGCGCCGTCGATGAGGTCCTGCGGGATGCCGTGGCCGCGGATGCCGGCGAAGCCCCACTCGCGATAGGCGGCGCCGAGTTCGGCGACGAAGGCGTCGCGGTCGGCGCTGTCCTTCGGCGCGGTGAAACGGCGGATGTCGAGGGTCGGAATGTAGGGCTGGTCGCTCATGACGTCGTGTCGTCCTGTGGAATGCGCGTGCTTGTCGTTGGGAACGGATTATCGCCCGGCCGGCGGTCCGCCGGCAGGTGGCGAGGCCCGTCCCGGTCCGGCGTGGGAGTCTGCGCGACCGCGGCCGGCGCCGGCTTGAGCGTGGTCAAGGACCGCGCTCAAACCGCGGCGCGGACCGCGTCGGCCAGGCGGTCGAGGGTCGCCTGCATCAGGCCGGCGTCGTCGGCCTCGACCGTCACCCGGACCACCGGCTCGGTGCCGGACGGGCGCAGGAACGCGCGCCCCCTGCCCTGCACCGCCGCCTGCGCCGCGGCCAGCGCGGCCTTGACGCTCTCGGCCTCGGCCGGGCGACTGCCGGCGGCGACCTTCACGTTGACGGTCTTCTGCGGGACCTTGCCGAACCCGGCCAGCAACTGCTGCAGGCTCAGCCCGCGCCGGCGCAGGACTTCCAGCACCTGCAGCGCGCTGACGATGCCGTCGCCGGAACTCACGCGATCCAGGCACAGCAGGTGGCCCGAGGTCTCGCCGCCGAGGATGCCTTGGCGCTCCAGCAGCGCCTGATGCACGTAGCGATCGCCGACCTTGGTGCGCAGGAATTCGATGCCGCGCTCGGCGAAGGCGCGCTCCAGCCCGTAGTTGGTCATCAGCGTGCCGACCACCGGCCCGCGCAGGCGGCCGCCGTCCTTCCAGTCGGTGGCGAGCACGTACAGCAGATCGTCGCCGTCGCGCACCTGGCCGGCGCCGTCGACGAACAGCACGCGGTCGCCGTCGCCGTCGAAGGCGATGCCGAGGTCGGCGCCGGTCTCGCGCACGCGTTCGACCAGCGCCTCGGGATGGGTCGAGCCGACGCCGTCGTTGATGTTCAGGCCGTTGGGATCGACGCCGATGGCCTCGACCCGCGCCCCCATCTCGCGCAGCACCAGCGGACCGACCTGATAGGTCGCGCCGTGGGCGCAATCGACGACGATGCGCATGCCGCCGAGGTCGAACCGCCGCGGCACCGAGCCCTTGCAGGCCTCGACGTAGCGGCCGATCGCGTCGCGGGTGCGCACCGCCTTGCCGAGCTGGTCGGACGGCACCGTCGAGAACGGTTTGTCGAGCGCGGCCTCGATCGCCAGTTCGGTGGCGTCGTCGAGCTTCTCGCCCTCGGCCGAGAAGAACTTGATGCCGTTGTCGTAGTGCGGGTTGTGCGAGGCGCTGATGACGATGCCGCCGTCCGCGCCCAGCGACCGGGTGAGATGCGAGACCGCCGGCGTCGGCATCGGGCCCATCAACTGCACGTCGACGCCGGCGGCGACCAGCCCCGCCTCCAGCGCCGCCTCGAACATGTAGTTGGAGATGCGCGTGTCCTTGCCGATCACCACCAGCGGCTTGCGCCACTGCCCGCCGGCGCGCGCGTCCGGGCGCATACCCGCCTCGCGCAGCGCATGGCCGTAGGCGTTGCCCAGCCGCAGCACGAAGTCCGCCGAGATCGGGCCCTCGCCCACGCGTCCGCGGATGCCGTCGGTGCCGAAATACTTTCTGCTCATCGAGAAACGCCCCAAAGCGTATGTGGTCTTGATGTCGTCAAGACGGAAAAGACGAGCCGATGCCGTCATCCTCGCGAATGCGAGGACCCGACGCGAATCGGCGTCCGGACGTGGGCCCCCGCGTTCGCGAGGATGACGCGCCTTTCCGCGGCCCGTACCACGTGCGACGCACGGGACGCGGGCTCAGGCTTCCGCCGCCTCGTCCTCCGGCTCCGGCAGCTTCATCAGCAGCGCGACCAGGTGGGCGATGCGTTCGCGCAGTTCGCGGCGGTCGCAGATCTGGTCGAGCACGCCGTGCTCGAGCAGGAATTCGGGGCGCTGGAACCCTTCGGGCAGGGTCTGGCGCACGGTCTGTTCGATCACGCGCGGGCCGGCGAAGCCGATCAGCGCGCCGGGCTCGGCGATGTTGACGTCGCCCAGCATCGCGAACGACGCGGACACGCCGCCGGTGGTCGGGTTGGTCATCACCGAGATGTACGGCAGGCCCTTCGCGCGCAGGCGACCGAGCGCGGCGGAAGTCTTGGCCATCTGCATCAGCGAGAACAGGCTCTCGTGCATGCGCGCGCCGCCGCTGGCGGAGAAGCACACGAACGGCGCCTGCAGGTCGACCGCGCGCTCGACGCCGCGGGTGAAGCGCTCGCCGACGACCGAGCCCATCGAGCCGCCCATGAACGCGAAGTCGAACGCCGCGGCGACGATCGGACGGCCGCGCAGCGCGCCCTCCATCGCGATCAGCGCGTCGCGCTCGCCGGTGTTCTTCTGCGCGGCCTTGATCCGGTCGGAGTATTTCTTCTGGTCCTTGAACTTGAGGACGTCGACCGGGCCGAGTTCCGGCGCGATCTCGATGCCGCTGCCGGCGTCGAGGAAGGCGCCGAGCCGGCGGCGGGCGCGGATCGCGCCGTGGAAACCGCACTTCGGACAGACTTCGAGGTTGTCCTCCAGCTCCTGGCGGTAGAGCACCGCGCCGCAGCCTTCGCACTTCTCCCACAGCCCTTCGGGCACGCTGCGCTTGCGCGCGGCATTGGTGTCGGTGCGGATGCTCGCGGGCATCAGTTTCTTGAGCCAGGACATGCGTGGAAACCTTTCCGGTGAAGAGGGACGGGATCCGGTCGCTCCTCGACCGGCTCGCAAGTCTATCAGGCCGCGGCGACGCCGCCATCGCCGGCAAGCCTTTGATCCACAAGGAAACGGCCCCTACGCTGGCGCAGGGTCATGGCAAGATCCCGGGGATGGGCCGGGCGCTCAGCCGGCGTCGAGCGCGGCCCGCAGCGGGGCGAGGAACGTCCGGGCGCGAGCCTGGGCGTCGGCGACGTCGGTCGCGTCGGCCAGGGCCGCGACCAGCGCGCTGCCGACGACCACGCCGTCGGCCGAACGCGCCATCGCCGCGGCGCTGGCGGCGTCCTTGATGCCGAACCCGGCCACCACCGGCGCCCCGGCGCGGGCGCGGATCGTCGCCAGGTGCGCGCCGGCGTCGCCGGCGTCCAGGCGATCGGCGCCGGTCACGCCAGCGTAGCTGACGTAGTAGAGGTAACCCTCGGCGTCGGCGCAGAGACGATCGAGCCGGGCGTCGGGCGTGGTCGGCGAGGCCAGCAGGATCAGCGACAGGCCGTGCTCGCGCATCGCCGCGCGCAGGTCGTCGGCCTCTTCCGGCGGCAGGTCGACCAGCAGCAGCCCATCGACCCCGGCCGCGGCGGCATCGGCGGCGAAGCGGGCGTAGCCGCGGATCTCGACCGGGTTGAGGTAGCCCATCAGCACCACCGGCGTGTCGGCGTCGGTCGCGCGGAATTCGCGCACGGCGTCGAGCACGAACGTCAGCCCGGCATGCCGCGCCAAGGCGCGCTCGGAACTGCGCTGGATGGTCGGTCCGTCGGCCATCGGGTCGGAGAACGGCACCCCGAGCTCGATCACGTCGGCCCCGGCGGCGACCAGCGCGTGCATCACCGGCACGGTCGCTTCCTTCGACGGATCGCCGGCGGTGAGGAACGGCACCAGGGCCTTGCGGCCGGCGGACTTGAGCTGGGCGAAGCGGGGGGCGATGCGGGTCATGGGAAGCGAGGCTTCTTGCTGTTTGTAGGAGCGGCGCAAGCCGCGACCGAGCGGAACGACTTGCAGGAGCGGCGTGAGCCGCAAGCGAACGGAACAACGGACTGCGACGAAAGCGGGTATGCGGGGCGGGGCGTCCGGCGCGATGCGAGGGAGCGGCGGCGCGGGGTCGCGACCGACGTCGCTCCTACGATGCAGGAATCAGAACACGATCCCTTCCCGCGCGGCGACGGTGTGCACGTCCTTGTCGCCGCGGCCGGACAGGTTGCACAGGACGAGGGCGTCCTTGGGCAGGTCGCGGGCGAGTTTCATCGCCTGGGCGACGGCGTGGCTGGATTCCAGCGCCGGGAGGATGCCCTCGGTCTTCGCGAGCAGGTGGAACGCTTCCATCGCCTCGGCGTCGGTCACACCCACATAGTCCGCGCGGCCGCGCTCCTTGAGGAACGCGTGCTCGGGGCCGACGCCCGGGTAGTCGAGACCGGCGGAGATCGAATGGGTCTCGATGATCTGGCCGTCGTCGTCGCACAGCACGTAGGTGCGGTTGCCGTGCAGCACGCCGGGGCGGCCGGCGGCCAGCGACGCGGCGTGGTGGCCGGTGGCGATGCCCTCGCCCGCCGCCTCGGCGCCGACCAGGCGCACGCCGGGGTCGTTGAGGAAGGCGTGGAAGATGCCGATCGCGTTGCTGCCGCCGCCGACGCAGGCGGTGATCGCGTCGGGCAGGCGGCCGTAGTCGGCCAGCATCTGCGCGCGGGCCTCGCGGCCGACCACGGCGTTGAAGTCGCGGACCATGCGCGGGTACGGGTCGGGACCGGCGACGGTGCCGATGATGTAGAAGGTGTCGTGGACGTTCGTCACCCAGTCGCGCATGGCCTCGTTGAGCGCGTCCTTGAGCGTCGCCGAGCCGCTGGTCACCGGCACCACGGTCGCGCCGAGCAGTTTCATGCGATAGACGTTGATCTTCTGGCGCTCGATGTCGGTCGCGCCCATGTAGACCACGCATTCCAGGCCGAGGCGCGCGGCGACCGTGGCGCTGGCGACGCCGTGCTGGCCGGCGCCGGTCTCGGCGATGATCCGCGGCTTGCCCATGCGCGCGGCGAGCAGCGCCTGGCCGATGGTGTTGTTGATCTTGTGTGCGCCGGTGTGGTTGAGGTCCTCGCGCTTGAGCAGGATGCGCGCGCCGCCGACCTTCGCGCTCAGCCGCTCGGCGTGGTAGATCGGGCTGGGCCGGCCGACGTAGTGCTTGAGGTCCTTGTCGAAGGCGGCGATGAACTCCGGATCGACCCGCGCCGCGTCGTAGGCCGCGGCCAGCTCCTGAAGCGGACCGATCAGGGTCTCGGCGACGAAGCGGCCGCCGAAGCGGTCGAAATGGCCTTCGGCGTCGGGGAAGGCGTTGTAGTCGGTCGGGGTCGCAGGTTTGTTGTCGAGCATGACGGCGAGTCGCCTGAAGAAGTCGCGCAACGGCCACGGCGGCCGGCGATCCCTCACTTTAGCGCAGGCTCCGGATCGACATAAGGCATGAAATCAGCGCGACCTGTGAGTAAAGTTCACAGATCATGGCCCGCGACCTGCCCCCGCTCAACGCCCTCCGCGCCTTCGAGGCCGTCGCCCGGCTGGACAGCGTCAGCCGCGCCGCGACCGAACTGCACGTCACCCACGGCGCGGTGAGCCGCCAGTTGCGCCAGCTCGAGGAGGCGCTGGGCGCGCCGCTGTTCGTCCGCGAGGGTCGCGGGCTGGCGCTGACCCCGGCCGGCCGCCGCCTGCACGCGGCGGCGGCGGACGCGCTCGATCCCCTGCGCCGCGCCTGGGCCGACCTGCGTCGCGGACCGCAGCAGGCGCCGCTGGTGCTGGGCTGCCCGGGCAGCATCCTCGCCCGCTGGATGATCCCGCGGCTGGAAAAGCTGGCGCGCGAGTGCCCCGACCTGCCGCTGCACCTGTCGGCGAACGAAAGCCGGCCCGACGCCCGCCTCGCCGGACTGGACGCGGCGCTGATGATCGCCACGCCGCCGTGGCCGGCCGACTGGCAGGTCCACGCGCTGGCGGCCGAGCGCATCGGCCCGGTGCTCAGCCCGCTGTGGCCCGGCGCCGACGCGCTGCGCGGCGCGCCGCCGTCGGCGATCGCGGCGCACGCGCTGCTGCACACCGCCTCGCGGCCGCAGGCGTGGCAGGAATGGGCGACCCGGATCGAGCTCGACCCGGCGACGCTGCAGATGGGCACCCGCTTCGACCGGCTGTACTACCTGCTGGAAGCGGCCGCGGCCGGGCTGGGGGTCGCGATCGCACCGGAACCGCTGGTGGCCGAGGACCTCGCCAGCGGCCGGCTGATCGCGCCCTGGGGGTTCGTCAACACCGACGCGCAGTGGGTGCTGTGCGCGGCGAAGCGCAACGCGGACCCGCGGATCGCGCGTCTCGCGGACTGGCTGCGGCAGGCGCTGGCGCCGGGCTGAGCCGTTGTCGCGGGTCAGGCGCGCGCGGCGTCCGCGCGGCGCACTTCGTCGGCGAAGCGGCGCATGCGGGCGAGGTCCTTGACCCCGGGCACGTCGCCCTCGATCCCGCTGGACACGTCCACGCCCCAGCCGCCGGTGGCGCGGATGGCTTCGGCGACGTTGTCGGGCGTCAGTCCGCCGGCGACCAGGAACGGCCGCGCGAAGTCGTCCGGCACCCGCGCCCAGTCGAAGGTGCGGCCGCTGCCGCCGGCCTCGCCCTTCGCGTGGCTGTCGAACAGGAACGCCGCCGCCCGCGGCCAGCGCGCGCACAGCGTGTCGGCGCGCTCGCCCTCGCCGCCCATCGCGACCGCCTTGAGGTACGGCAGGCCGAACCCGGCGCAGAAGGCGTCGTCCTCGCCGCCGTGGAACTGCAGCAGGCTCGGGCGCACGCGCTCGATCGTCGCGCGGACCTCGTCGGCGTCGTTGTCCATGAACAGCGCGACCGCATCGACCAGCGGCGGCAGCGCGGCACGGATCGCCGCAGCCGCCGCGGGGTCGACCCGGCGCCTGCTGCGCGCGGCGAAGATCAGGCCGATCGCGTCCACACCCAGCGCCGCGGCGGCTAGCGCGTCGTCCACGCGGGTCATGCCGCAGAACTTCATCCGCGTGCGCAGCGGGAAACGGAACGCATCAGGCATCGAACAGCACCTCCGCGGGCAGCGGCCAGTCGCGCGGATACAGCGGGCCGACGAACACCAGCCCCTGCGCCGGCGCGGTCGGTCCGGCCAGGGTGCGATCGCGGCCTTCGAGCACCTCGGCGATCCACGCCTCCGGCTGCAGGCCGGCGCCGACGTCCAGCAGCGAGCCGACCATGTTGCGCACCTGGTGGTGCAGGAAGGCGTTGGCCTGCACGGTGAAGGTGACGATCTCGCCGTCGCGGGTCACGTCGAGCCGCTGCAGTTCGCGGCGCGCGTGCGCGGCCTGGCAGTGGACGGTGCGGAAGGCGGAGAAGTCGCGTTCGCCCAGCAACTGCTGCGCGGCGCGATGCATCGCGGCGACGTCGAGCGGGCGACGGTCCCAGGCCAGCCACTGCCGGCCGAGCGCCGGGCGCACCTGGTGGTTGAGCAGGCGGTAGCGGTAGCGGCGGGCGCGCGCCGAAAAGCGGGCGCTGAAATCGTCCGGCACCGGCGCGCACCAGCGGATGCGCATCGACGGCGGCAACCGCGCGGTGGTGCCGAGCATCCAGCCGCGCGGGTCGCGGACGGCGTCGGAATCGAAATGCGCCACCTGGCATTCGGCGTGGACGCCGGCGTCGGTGCGGCCGGCGCAGACGGTCTCGACCGGATGATCGGCGACGCCGGACAACGCCGCTTCGAGCGCGGCCTGCAGGGTCGGCGGGCCGCCGTCCTCGCCGTGCGCGGTCAGCCGCTGCCAGCCGTGGAAGTCGCTGCCGTCGTATTCGACGCCGAGGGCGTAGCGCATCGTCGATCCCGCCAGTCGGACGCCGCGGAAGCGGCCCTCAGCGCAGGCCCTGCAGCAGGCGTTCGGCTTCCATGCGGACGCCGAGGGTGTCGCCGCGGGCGGCGACTTCCTGCAGCAGGCTGCGCGCGGTGTCGCGGTCGCCCATCTCGAGGTAGGCCTTGGCCAGGTCCAGCCGGCCCTGCCCCGGCGGGGCGGAATTCAGCGGGCTCACCTCGACCCCGCCCGAGTGCCAGGTCGGCACCGCGCGCGCCAGCGGGTCCAGCCGCGACGGTGCGGGCGACGGTGCGGGCGTCGGCGCGGGGGCTTCTGCCGGCGGCGGCGTGCGCGCCGCGTCGGCGAAACCGGCGGCGGCCGGCGCAGCGACGCCGGGTGCGGGATCGAACGCGACATCGGGCGCCGCGTCGTCGTCGGCAGCGTCCCCGGCCCCGTCCCTGGCCTCGTCCGCGAACGTCGCCGCGTCTTCGGCCACGAACGCATCGACCTCGCGGGTCTCGCCGGTCGGAGGCTCGAAGCCGGACACCAGCCTGGCCGCCGGCGACGCGGCCGCCGCGCGGCGGCGCATCCACCACACCGCGACCAGGGCCAGCAGCACCAGGCCGCCCGCGGCGCCGATCCACGGACCGAGCCCGGCCGTCGCCTCAGGCGCCGCGGCCTGGCGGGCGGCCAGCTTCTGCTCGGCCGAGGCCAGCGCGCTGTCCTTCATCTCCATCAACTGGGCCTGCTTCTGCTGCAGTTGCTCCAGCTCGGCGACCCGCGCCTTGAGTTCCTGCACTTCGGCGTCGCGCGCCGACAGCGCCTCTTTCGTTTCCTGCAGTTGCTGCTCTCGCACCATCTCGCCCTCGCCTCCGGCGCTCACGCCGGAACGCTGTCCTGCCCGCTTCGCTTCGTCGCCGGACGCCGGCACGATCTCCAGCCGCGCCTGCGCGGCGCCGCGTGCGGCGCGCGGCGCGCCCGCCGTATTCGCGGGCATCGTCGCCACGGCGTCCCCGGGCACCGCGCCGACCACCGCCGGCGGCTGCGGCAGCGCCCGGCCCGCGCGCCACTGCACGGTCTGCTCGCGCATCACCAGCGCGGCCTCCTCCGGCGAGTAGCGATCGATGCCGGCGGCATCAGGGATGCGCAGCACCGCGCCGGCGCGCAGCCGGTTGGCGTTGCCGCCGATGAAGGCCTCGGGATTGGCGCGCAGCAGCGCGACCAGGGTCTGGTCGAGCGTGTGCCCGCCGCCGAGGCCGGCGGCGATGCCGCTGAGGGTCTCGCCGCGCCTGACCTCGTGGGTCTGCGCGTCGGACACCACCTCGATCGGGGCGGCGGCCGCGACTTCGCTCTCGGCCGGCGGCGACAGCGGCACCGGCACCGGGGCCTGCGCCTGCAGCACGTCGGGTTCTGGCTTGGGCGCCGGGGGCGGCGTCGGCTTGGCGGCCGGCAGCGGCACTGGCTTCGGCGCCTCGGCGGTCAGCGGATTCTCGGGTTCCGGCGCCGGCTCCGGCGGACGGATCACCACGTCGACCGGGTCGACCGCGGCTTCCTGGATGGGCGGCTGCACCGGCGCGGCCGCGGTCTGCGGGGTGTCGATCAGCGCGGAATACTCGCGGACCAGCCGCCCCTGCCCCCAGTCGACCTCCAGCAGGAAGGTCAGCAGCGGCTGCGCCACCGGGGCGGCGCTGGTGACCCGCACCACCGGCCGGCCGCGGGCGTCGAGGGCCACGGCGAACTGCAGGTCGGAGACGATCCCCGCCGGCGGCGCCAGGCCGACCCGGGCGAAAGTGTCCGGCGACGCCAACCGGGCCTGCAGGGCCTCCAGTTCGGACGGATCGGCGGAAATGACCGGGATTTCGGCCAGCAGCGGCTGGTCGCGCTGGGACAGCACCTTGATCTGTCCCAGCCCGAGCGCCCACGCCGGCGCCGCCGCGAAGGCGAACGCCAGTGCGAGTAGCGCGCTAACTGTGATCCGCAAGTGATTGATCACGCTCGTCCCCTGACACGACCCGGAGACTGTAGCCGGGTCTCCGGGTCCGGTGCAACGTCGGTCCTCAGCCTTCGGCGGCGACCAGCTCGGCGATCTGCACCGCATTGAGCGCCGCGCCCTTGCGGATGTTGTCCGAGACGATCCACAGGTTCACCGCCCGCGGGTGCGAGAAATCCTCGCGGATGCGGCCGACGTAGACCGGGTCGCGGCCCGAGGCGTGGGTGACCGGGGTCGGGTAGCCGCCGGGCTTGCGCTCGTCGACCACCTCCACGCCCGGGGCCGTCTCCAGCAGGGCGCGGACGGCCTCGGCGGAGATCTTCTCGCGGGTTTCGACGTTCACCGCCTCGGAGTGGCCGTAGAACACCGGCACCCGGACCGCGGTCGGGTTCACCTGGATGCGATCGTCGCCGAGGATCTTGCGGGTCTCCCAGACCAGCTTCATCTCCTCCTTGGTGAAGCCGTTGTCCTGGAAGTCGTCGATGTGCGGGATCAGGTTGAAGGCGATCTGGGCCTGGAAGCGCTCCGGCACCGCCTCCTGGAAGTTCAGCAGCGCGGCGGTCTGCCTGCCCAGTTCCTCCAGCCCGGAACGGCCGGCGCCGGACACCGACTGGTAGGTCGCGACGTTGATCCGCTCGATCCCGGCCTTGCGGTGGATCGGGCCCAGCGCGACCAGCATCTGCATGGTCGAGCAGTTGGGGTTGGCGATGATCCCGCGCGGCCGGTTCCTGACCTGGTCGGGATTGACCTCGCTGACCACCAGCGGCACGTCGTCGTCGTAGCGGAAGGCCGAGGAGTTGTCGATCACCACCGCGCCGGCGGCGGCGAACTTCGGCGCGTATTCCTTCGAGATCGAACCGCCGGCCGAGAACAGCGCGATGTCGACGCCGGCCGGGTCGAAGGTGGCGAGGTCGCGCACCATCACCTCGTCGTCGCCGAACTTCACGTACTCGCCGGCCGAACGCTCGCTCGCGAGCGCCACGATCTCGCCGACCGGGAACTTGCGCTCGGCGAGGATCGACAGCATCACCTCGCCCACGGCGCCCGTCGCGCCGACCACTGCCACCTTGAATTGCCTGCTCATGCTGGTTTCACCTGAAATGTGGGGCGTAGGAGCGACGCGAGTCGCGACGCGGCCGTCGATCATGGTCGCAAACCTCGGTTACCAATCGCCGGCGGCGTCGCCGCTGGAACCGGGGGGGGGGCGCGACTGACGTCGCTCCTACGAAAAAAAGGGAGGGTGGGGCGTCTTCTTTCGCTGCGGCGCGTCGCTGCCTGTGGGGGGCGTAACCGGCGGCGCGCCGCTATCGTTTCGGGGTCGGCATGCCGGCGGGAATGCGCGGCGACACCTCGCCCACGTCGCCGCACTGGGCGCGATGGCGCAGCGCCTGGTCCATCAGCACCAGCGCCATCATCGCCTCGCAGATGGGCGTGGCGCGGATGCCGACGCAGGGGTCGTGGCGGCCGGTGGTGACGACCTCGACCTCCTCGCCCAGCACGTTCATCCCGCGCCCGGGCAGGCGCAGGCTGGAGGTGGGCTTGAAGGCGACCGAGCACACGACCTGCTGGCCGCTGCTGATGCCGCCGAGGATGCCGCCGGCGTGGTTCGACAGGAACCCGTCGCGGGTCATCTCGTCGCGGTGGAACGAGCCCTTCTGCGCGACCGAGGCGAAGCCGTCGCCGATCTCCACACCCTTGACCGCGTTGATCGACATCATCGCCGCGGCGAGGTCGCCGTCGAGCTTGCCGTAGATCGGCTCGCCCCAGCCCGGCGGCACGCCGTCGGCGACCACGGTGACGCGCGCGCCGACCGAGTCGCCGGACTTGCGCAGCGCGTCCATGTAGGCCTCCAGCGCCGGCACCTGGGCGTCGATCGGCCAGAAGAACGGGTTGGTCTCGACCACGCCCCAGTCGAACGCGCCCGGCGCGGCGTCGGGCAGCACCTCGCCGAGCTGCGAGAGATGGCCGCGCACGGTCACGCCGTGGCGCTCGGCCAGCCACTTCTTCGCGATCACGCCGGCGGCGACGCGCATCGTGGTCTCGCGCGCGCTGCTGCGCCCGCCGCCGCGCGGGTCGCGGTGGCCGTACTTCTGCCAGTAGGTGTAGTCGGCGTGCGCCGGGCGGAACTGCGCGGCGATGTCGCTGTAGTCCTTGCTGCGCGCGTCGGTGTTGCGGATCAGCAGCGCGATCGGGGTGCCGGTGGTGCGGCCCTCGTGGACGCCGCTGAGGATCTCGATCGCGTCGGTCTCGCGCCGCTGCGAGGTGTGGCGGCTGCGGCCGGTGGCGCGGCGTTCGAGGTCGTGCGCGAATTCGGCTTCCGAAATCGCCAGGCCCGGGGGGCAGCCGTCGATCACGCAGCCGATCGCCGGCCCGTGCGATTCGCCGAAGGTGGTGACGCGGAGCAGGCGGCCGAAGGAGTTGCTCACGCGCGCCGCCCTCAGAACAGGCCGGCGGAGGCCGCCGCGGCAGGGGCGCCGCCGCGCAGGGCCGGGTCGCGCGCGTCGGCGAGCTGGCGGATGCGGCCGTTGTAGGTCACCAGGTCGCGGCATTCGGCGACGAACACGCCCATCTGCCCGACCTTGAACTCGACCCAGGCCAGCGGCAGTTCCGGCAGCAGCCGGGTCAGCGCGCGCTCGGACTCGCCGACCTCGCAGATCAGCAGGCCGTCCTCGGTCAGGTGCAGCGGGGCGTCGCGCAGGATCCGCAGCGCCAGGTCGAGGCCGTCGTCGCCGGCGCGCAGGCCCAGTTCGGGCTCGTGCGCGTATTCCCGCGGCAGCGCGTCGGTCTCGTCGTTGGTGACGTAGGGCGGATTGGTGACGATCAGGTCGTAGTGCTCGCCCTGCAGGCCGGCGAACAGGTCCGACTTCAGGAAGCGGACGTTGTCGGCGTGCAGGCGCGCCTTGTTCTCGGCCGACAGCGCCAGCGCGTCGTCGCTGATGTCGACGCCGTCGACGTGCCAGTCGGGGTTGTGGTGGCCCATCGCGATCGCGATGCAGCCCGAGCCGGTGCACAGGTCCAGCGCGCGGTGGACGTCGCGGCCGCCGAGCCACGGCTCGAAGCCGGCCTCGATGAGTTCGGCGATCGGCGAGCGCGGCACCAGCGCGCGCGGGTCGGTCTTGAAGCTCAGCCCGGCGAACCAGGCCTCGCCGGTCAGGTAGGCGGCCGGGATGCGCTCCTCGATCCGGCGCAGGAACAGCTTGAGCACGTCCTCCTTCTCCGCCAGCGTCACCCGCGACTGGCCGTAGACCGGCGGCAGGTCGTGCGGCAGGTGCAGGGCGTGCAGCACGAGCTGGGTCGCCTCGTCGAGGGCGTTGTCGTAGCTGTGGCCGAAGGTCAGCCCGGCCGCGTTGAAACGGCTGGCGCCATACCGGATCAGGTCGATGATCGTCTGCAGCTCGTCGGTCATGGCGGGGTGCGGGGGCGTCGGCGTTGCGGGGAGGACCGCGAAGTATAGCGGTCGCAGGGTTATCATGGCCGGGTTTTTCGGCCTTCCGGGCGACCGTTCGCATGTTCAACCGCACCACCCTGCTGATCCTCATCGTCGCGCTGGCGACCGCGGCCGGCCTCGTCGCCGCCGAGTTCGCGTTCCGGCCGAAGACGCCCGCCGGCCCCGTCCTGCAGACGGTCCGCCTGCTCGACACCCCGCGCACCCTGCCGCCGTTCACCCTGCAGCAGGCCGATCGCACCCAGTTGCAGCCGGGCGAGCTGCGCGGACACTGGACGCTGGTCTTCATCGGCTTCACCTTCTGCCCCGACGTTTGCCCGACCGCGCTGGCCGAACTGGCCCAGGCGCAGAAGCGCTGGGAGACGCTGCCCGACACCACCCGGCCGCGGGTGCTGTTCGTGTCGGTCGATCCCGAGCGCGACACGCTCGACCGCCTCGGCGAGTACGCCCACGGCTTCCACAAGGACACCCTGGCGGCGACCGCCGACATCCCGACGCTGGAGAACTTCACCCGCTCGCTGTCGCTGGTGTTCGCCAAGGTCCCGCTGGGCGACGGCGCGCCCGCCGACCAGTACACTATCGACCACTCGGCCAGCGTGGTGGTGCTCGACCCGCAGGGGCGCATGGCCGGCGTCATCCAGCCGCCGCTGAAACCCAGGGCCATCGCCGAGGACCTGATCGCGCTGACCGCGACCGCGCCGTCGAAGGCGGGCGGCTGATGGGTCCGGTCACCGCGCTGACCTACGTCCTGCCGCACCGGCTGCTGTCGTCGCTGGCGCGGCGCTTGGCCTACTCGCGCAACCGCGCGGTCAAGCAGTGGCTGATCGACACCGTGACCCGGAAGTTCGGCGTCGACCTCGACGAGGCGGCCGAACCCGACCGCACCGCCTACCCCACGTTCAACGCCTTCTTCACCCGCGCGCTGAAGCCGGGCGCCCGCGTCGCCGACCCCGATCCGCGCAGCCTGCTGATGCCGGCCGACGGCCACATCAGCCAGTGCGGGCCGATCGTGCCGCTGGGCGAAGCCGCCGGCGGCCGCCGCGACGGCCGCATCTTCCAGGCCAAGGGCCGGTCCTACACCGCGGCTGAGCTGCTGGGCGACGCCGAGACCGCGGCGCCGTTCGCCGACGGCCTGTTCGCCACCGTCTACCTGTCGCCGCGCGACTACCACCGCGTGCACATGCCGTGGACCGGCACCCTGCGCGAAACCGTCCATGTGCCCGGCCGGCTGTTCAGCGTCGGCACCGACGCGGTGGCCTCGGTGCCGCGGCTGTTCGCGCGCAACGAACGCCTGGTCTGCCACTTCGACACCGACTTCGGGCCGATGTGCCTGGTGATGGTCGGCGCGCTGCTGGTCTCCGGCGTCGAGACGGTGTGGAGCGGCGTGGAAATCCCCGCCTACGGCGACCGCATCGCGCGCAAGGACTGGCGCGGCAAGGGCATCGTCCTCGAGCGCTTCGCCGAGATGGCGCGCTTCAACTACGGCTCGACCGTGATCGTGCTGCTGCCGCCGGGCGTGGCCGCGCTCGATCCGGCCCTGCAGGCCGAACGCCCGGTGCGACTGGGGCAGCGCCTCGCATCGCGGACGTGAACCACGTCGCACAACCGATACGAACTTCCGCGCGGCGATCGAAACCTGTCACTTGTGACAGTCGTGCGGGATTGATCGATTCGCAGGCTCTCTCGTAACGTGTGGAAACGCGGCATCGACGCCGCGCCAGGGATGCCGTGCGGCTTCGATCGCACGGGACGCGCGCCACGCACGGCGCACACGACAGGGAGCGTACGCATGAGCCGACAGGGGACCATCGCCATCATCGACCGGGAGCAGGCCGCCATCGCCATCCGCACCGGCGACGGCGAATACACGATCGTCGAAGTCCCGGACGAATGGGCGCTGGACGTGGGCGACACCATCGCCTGGGATCAGGACGAAGGACTCGGTTTCGACACCTACCGCAACCTCGGCAAGGGCACCGAGGGCGACGTGTTCGTGCAGAACCACTACGTCGACGAACAGGCGATGCGGCGGCAGTTCCCGGCCTGATCGCGCCGGCGGCGACGCCGGGGCCCGGCGTCAGTCCGTCGCGTGCGCCGACGCCACCTCGCGGCGCGGCGGCGCGCCGAACAGGCGCCGGTATTCGCGGCTGAAATGCGACGGGCTCTCGTAACCGACCCGATGCCCCGCGGCGGCGGCGTCGAGGCCGTCGCTGAGCATCAGCCGGCGCGCTTCCTGCAGGCGCAGCCGCTTCTGGAACTGCAGCGGCGACAGCCCGGTGACTTCGCGGAAGTGCGCGTACAGCGCCGACGGACTCATGTGCGCGGCTTCGGCCAGGGCCTCGACCGGCAGCGGTTCGGCATAGCGTTCGCGCAGCAGCGCCAGCGCGCCGCCGACGCGGCGCAGCGGACCGTCGACCTCGCACACCGCGCGCAGCCGCGGCCCCAGTTCGCCGGCGAGCAGGCGCACGTGGATCTCGCGCACCACCAGCGGCGCCAGCAGCGGCGCGGTCGCCGGCTCGTCGCACAGGCGCAGCAGCCGCAGCGCGGCGTCGAGCAGCGCCGGCGAGGTGCGCGCCAGCATCAGCCGCTGCGGGTCGTCGGCTTCGCGCCCGGGCGCTTCGGCGCCGAGCTGCGGCAGCGCCTCGTCGACGATCCGCGGGTCCAGGTCGATGCGCAGGCACAGGTACGGCCGCCCGGGCGAGGCTTCGAGGATGCGGCCGCCGATCGGCAGGCTGGTGGACACCAGCAGGCAGTGCAGCGGGTCGTAGAGATAGGTCCGGCCGTCGAACAGCGCCTGCTTGCGGCCCTGCACCACGATGCACAGCGAGGCGTGGTAGACCGCGGGGATGGTGCCCGAGGGCGAACTCATGCGGATCCCGGCCACGCCCGGCAGCCCGGTCGGGTGGACGCCGTCCGCCGCCGACAATCCGGCAATCCGGGCCGCCAGTTCGGCGCGCAGCGCGTCCTCGTCCATGCCCGACTCGACGCGGCGCAAGCGGCTGGATTCCATGGTGTTTCCCGGCTTCTTCGACGACCGGCATTATCCACCCGGTCGCCGCGACGCCAAGCCTCGGGGCGCGCGCGCGGAGGATCGGGCAAGCATCGGCGAGGATCGCGCTAACCGCCCGGGCCGGTCCGGGCGCAGCATGCGTCCACCCTCCCCCACCCGAGCCGACGCCATGACCGACGCCACGACCACCGCCTTCCCCCGCCGCACCCTGGGCCGCCAGGGCCTCGTCGTTTCCGCCCTCGGCCTCGGCTGCATGGGCATGTCCGACTTCTACGGGCCCAGCGAGGAGGCGACCAACCTCGCCGTGCTCCACCACGCGCTCGACATCGGCGTGAACTTCCTCGACACCGCCGACATGTACGGCGTCGGCGAGAACGAAAGACTCCTCGCGAAGATCCTGCGCGAGCGCCGCGGCGAGATCGTGCTGGCGACCAAGTTCGGCAACGTGCGCGGTCCCGACGGCGCCTTCCTCGGCGTCAACGGCCGCCCCGAATACGTCGCCGCCGCCTGCGACGCCAGCCTGCAGCGGCTGGGCGTGGACTGCATCGACCTGTACTACCAGCACCGGGTCGATCGCACCGTGCCGATCGAGGAGACCGTGGGCGCGATGGCGCGGCTGGTCGAGGCCGGCAAGGTCCGCCACCTCGGCCTGTCCGAGGCCGCGCCGGCGACGATCCGTCGCGCCGCCGCGGTGCATCCGATCGCCGCGCTGCAGACCGAGTATTCGCTGTGGACCCGCGATGTCGAGGCCGAGATCCTGCCGACCTGCCGCGAGCTGGGCATCGGCTTCGTGCCCTACAGCCCGCTGGGCCGCGGCTTCCTCACCGGCGCGATCACCGCCACCGACACCCTGGCCGCGGACGACTGGCGCCGGCAGAACCCGCGCTTCCAGGCCGACAACGCGGCGCAGAACCGGGCGCTGGTCGAGGCGGTGACCGAACTGGCCCGGACCCGCGGCTGCACGCCCGCGCAGCTCGCGCTGGCGTGGCTGCTGCACCAGGGCGAGGACATCGTGCCGATCCCCGGCACCCGCCGCATCGCCCGGCTCGACGAGAACGCCGGCGCGGCGCGGATCGCGCTCACCGCCGAGGAACGCGCGCGGATCGATGCGGTGCTGGCCGAACACGCCATCGCCGGCACCCGCTATCCGGAATGGAGCATGGGCACGGTCAACGGCTGACCGCGCAGCGGCGGCCGCGGTCGCGGTCTACACTCCTGCGTCGTCCCGCGACGCAGGAGCGCCCATGTCCCGTCCCGTCCGCATCGCCCTCATCGTCGGCGTCCTCGGCCTGCTGGCCTGGGTCGCCGCCGCGCCCTACCTCACCGTCAACGCCATGCGCCATGCCGCCGAACGCGGCGACGCCGCGGCCGTGGCGCGGCACATCGACTTCCCCGCGCTGCGCGAGAACCTGAAGTCGCAGTTGGCCGATGCGATGCGACGCCGGCTCGGCGACGGCAGCGGCGGCTGGCGCGACCTCGGCGCGAACCTGCTGGCCTCGACCTCGGCGCCGTGGGTGGACGCGCTGACCTCCGAAACCGCGATCGCGACCCTGTTCGCCGGCCGCGACGCGCTGTCGCCGGCCGGGGCGACGACGACCGGGACGGCCCCGACGGACGCGACTTCAGCTTCCGCTTCCTCTTCTGCTTCCACGCCCGCGCCGACCAACGGCGGCATCGCCACCGGCGACTGGCATCTGCGCATGGGCTACCAGGACTTCTCGACCTTCACCGTGCAATGCGACCTCGCCGGCGATCCCGCCCTGCCGGCGACGCTGGTGTTCGAGCGTCGCAACCTGGTGCAGTGGAAGCTGGCGGCGATCGATCTGTCGGCGCTGGACCCTGCGGCGCTGGTCACGCGGCCCTGATCACCCGGCCCTGATCACCCAGCCTTGACCCGTCGGCCCTGACCAGACGCGCCTGATCGCGCGCCACCAAACCGCGGCGACCCGGTCGCGGGCGTTCAGTCCCCGCAGCCGCGCAGCACGATCTGCTGGCCCGCGTGGACCGTGTAGCGCGGGGCCTTGAGGCCGTTGGCCTTCGCCAGCTCGGGCACGCTGCAGTCGTACTTGCGCGCGATCGACATCAGGGTGTCGCCGCGGGCGACGCGGTGGCGGCGCACCGGTCTGGGCTGCGGTCGTTCCTGCGGCTTCGAGGCGGTAGGCTTCGATGTGGCGGACTTCGGCGGCGTGGCCGCGCCCTCGGGCAGCGCGGTGCCGTCCTCGCCGCTGGCGGTGGCGGTCACCGCCTCGATCGCCCCGACCCGCACCACCGCCGAACTGGCGTCGCTGCCGACCAGGCGTTTCGCCAGGTCGTAGCGTTCGCCCTGGATGCAGTAGCGCTGGTAGAGGCCGGCGATCTTCGCGGTGCCGTTGAGCACGGTGCCGCTGGGAATCCAGGCGTCGGCCTCGTAGCGCGGATTGAGGTTGCGCAGCGCGCGCATGAAGCCGTCGCGGGTGCCGCCGTTGCCGAGGCAGATCGTCAGCTCGTAGATCGACGCCGGGCGCTGCAGCCGGAACTGCACCGGCCTGGCGTCGACCTTCGGAAAGGTCAGCCCGTATTCCTTGGGATGCAGGTACAGCCACGCCGCGGCGATCACCATCGGCACGTAGTCGCGGGTCTCGGCCGGGAACTGGTCGTACACGTCGCCGTCCCAGAAGCTGCGGCCGCCGGTGCCCTGGTAGACCCGCAGCGCGCGGCCCTCGCCGCCGTTGTAGGCGGCCAGCCACAGCTCGATGTTGTTGCCGAACTCGGCGTAGCGCTCGCTGAGGTAGGCGGCCGCGGCCTCCGACGACATCTTCGGGTCGTAGCGGGTGTCGAAGCCGGTGCCGTCCGGGCCGAGGCCGAACCGGCGGCCGGTCGAGGGCATGAACTGCAGCAGGCCGACCGCGCCGGCGCGCGAGCCGATGTGGACGCGGCCGGTGGATTCCTTGGCCATGATCCCGAACAGCAGCGCCTCGGGCAGGCCGTTGCGCTGGAACGCCGGGGCCATCAGCGGCCGCAGGTACTGGTAGTTCTCGTGCGACTGGATCAGCGACACGCGCATGTCGGTCAGCCAGCGGCGGATGCCGGCCTGCACCGCCGGGTTGACCTGCACCATCTTCACGAACCGCTCGCCGTCGGCGCTGAGCAGCGAGGCCGCCTCGCCGGCGCGGGGCACGTCGGCGCTGGCCAGTTCGGTGTCGATCAGGCCCTGCGGCGCATCGCCCACCGCGTCCTCGTCGGCGGCGCGCACGTCCACGTCGGCCTTGAGCAGGCGCTTGTAGGTGGTCAGCAGTTCGGAGATCGGGCAGCCCTTCAGCTTCAGGCAGGCCGTGATCACGTCCTCCATGTCCTCGAGCGCGGCGTTGCTCTCCTTCATGCCCTCCGGGTCGCTGTTGTCGACCTTGACCAGCGCTTCGCGGTAGCGGGCCTCGGCGACGGTCATCCGCGCCTTCAGCGCGTCCAGGTCGCGCTCGCGCTTGGACTGGGCCTGCGCGACCGGCAGGCAGCAGCACAGCATCAGCGTGAAGGTGGGCAGGCAGGAGCGCAGGAAAGCGATCGGGCGGGCGCGGCGCACGCCGGTGGACGGGGATCGGAACATGAACACGGGGGAGGTTGCTGTGGACTGGCAGGGTAGCCCCGGGGGGCCGGGGCGGCAACCGGCGAAAGGTCATGGACCGATCGCCGCCGGCGCGGCCCCGACGCCCGCCGATCCCGCATAAAATCCCCGGATCGCATCCGAGGACTCCGCATGGACCCCATCCTGGTCGGCAAGGCCATCACCACCGAGACGTCCGGCAACGTCTACCTGCAGCCGAAGTTCGGCAACCGCCACGGCCTCGTCGCCGGCGCCACCGGCACCGGCAAGACCGTGACCCTGACGACGCTGGCCGAGGGCTTCTCGCGGATCGGGGTCCCGGTGTTCCTGGCCGACGTGAAGGGCGACGTGGCCGGCCTCGCCGCCGCCGGCGCCATGAACGAGAAGATCCAGCAGCGCCTGGCGATGATGGGCAACCCCGAGTACCGCAACGAGGCCAGCCCGGTCGTGTTCTGGGACCTCTACGGCAAGCTCGGCCATCCGGTGCGGACCACGGTCAGCGAGATGGGTTCGATCCTGCTCGGTCGCATCCTCGAACTCAACGACACCCAGGCCGGCGTGCTCGACATCGTGTTCAAGCTCGCCGACGACCGCGGCCTGCTGCTGCTGGACCTCGAGGACCTGCGCGCCCTGCTCGGCCTCGTCGCCGACGAGCGCAAGGACATCTCGACCCGCTACGGCCTGGTCAGCACCCAGTCGATCGGCGCCATCCAGCGCGCGCTGCTGCGCCTCGAACAGGAGGGCGCCGACCTGTTCTTCGGCGAGCCGGCGCTCGAACTGAGCGACCTGATGCGCACCACCACCGACGGCCGCGGCGTGGTCAACATCCTCGCCGCCGACCAGTTGATCCTCAAGCCCAAGCTGTACTCCAGCTTCCTGCTGTGGCTGCTGTCGGAACTGTTCGAGACCCTGCCGGAAGTCGGCGACCTCGACAAACCGAAGCTGGTGTTCGTGTTCGACGAAGCGCACCTGCTGTTCGACGACGCCCCGCCGGCGCTGCAGCAGCGGATCGAGCAGGTGGTCCGCATCATCCGCTCCAAGGGCGTGGGCGTGTACTTCTGTTCGCAGTTCCCCGACGACGTGCCGGACGAGATCCTCGGCCAGCTCGGCAACCGCTTCCAGCACGCGCTGCGCGCGTTCACCCCGCGCGACCAGAAAGCGGTCAAGACCGCCGCCGAGACCTTCGTGCCGAACCCCGGCCTGAACGTCGCCGCCACCATCGGCCAGCTCGGCACCGGCGAGGCGCTGGTCTCCACGCTGCAGGACAAGGGCATCCCGATGCCGGTCGAGCGCACGCTGATCGCACCGCCGCGCTGCCGCATGGGCGCGATCACCGAGACCGAGCGCGCGCAGGTCCGCGCCGGCAGCCCGGTCGGCGGCAAGTACGACACCCGGATCGATCGCGAATCCGCCGCCGAGATGCTGGTGAAGAAGGTCGAGGCCTCGCCCGAACAGGCCAAGGCCCCGCCCGCCCGCACCCGCGCGCAGGACGACGCCGACGACGACGGCCACGGCTTCGGCGACGCGGTAAAGGACGCCGTGTTCGGCACCAACCGCCGCCAGGGCATGATCGAGACCATGGCCAAGCAGACCGCGCGCACCGTCGGCAGCCAGGTCGGCCGGCAGATCCTGCGCGGCCTCCTCGGCGGTCTGTTCGGCGGCAGCCGCCGCTGACCGCCGCCGCATGTCGCGCTGGCGACCGCCCGGCGAAAAGAGCACGGCCCTCATCACCCGCGAGGGCCACGACCGCCTGAAGGCCGAACTCGACGCGCTCTGGCGCGTGCGCCGCCCCGAAGTGGTCAAGGCCCTCGCCGCCGCCGCGGCCGAGGGCGACCGCTCCGAGAACGCCGAATACACCTATCGCAAGAAACAGCTCGGCGAGATCGACCGCCGCGTGCGCTACATCGGCAAGCGCCTGCAGCACCTGCGCGTGGTCGAGGACGCCCCCAGCGACCCGAACGCCGTCTTCTTCGGCGCCACCGTCGAAGTCGAACACGCCGTCACCGGCGACACCCGCCGCTATCGCATCGTCGGCCCCGACGAGACCGACGCCAGACTCGGCTGGATCAGCATCGACTCCCCCCTCGCCCGCGCCATGCTGAAGAAACGCATCGACGATGAGTTCGAGGCGGAATTGCCGGGGGGGATGCAGCGGTTCTTCATTATCGATGTTGTTTATGGGTGATAGCGGCGGCAATCGTTGTTCGCTATCAAATTACGGCCGCATCACGTCATCCACGGCCCCGCCCCCGCCATTGTCATCCCGAGCGAAGCGAGGGATCTGCTTTTCGACTCGCAGCGTTCCTCAACGCGACCCTGTTGACGTTGCGGGCCCGGGCTCGACGCAGCTGTTTCACGCCGGACAATAACGCCACAGATGCGTCATATGGTGCCGGCGCCGGATAACACCCTCAATGATTCAAGTCGGCAAAACACCGCGCAAAGCGGCATCTCTTTGATTTACCAAGATAACCCCGCGATTGACGCCTCACGAGCTACCGGCACACAATCCGCGTCACACCCCACTTCGTGGTCTAATCGCAGTCAGAAGGCATGCAAACCATCATCATCGATTGCGTCGCAATTAAATCAGAAGCGGAATTCTGGTCCACGTGCTTGCGTACGAACATCCGGCTTCATCACTCAACAGGAGGGGAGAGAGCGATTTATGGCAATTGAAAAATCTGAATCAAAGAAAATGCAGCGCCTGGCACAGGAGGGAAAGCCAATCTCAAAGATTGTGTCTGAGGACTTTCCTCACTTGGACTATTGGGAGGTTTATTTCGAGGTATACGGGGCCGGGGAGAAGAGCTCATTGGGTGTCAAACGCACCATCACCAACCGCCTCAACCAGCTGATTGACGCAAACAAGGTGGAGCGTAAAGAGATTGTTGAGGAACTGCACGGCCTTGTTTGGCATCTCTACAATAGCCACAAAACTAACACAGCAAAGCTTGCCAAGATTCGTTCTGCGCTGGATTGAAGCCTAATAATTCATTCAAGCCGAAGCCACTGGTGGGCTTGGCTTAACTCAGGCATCAGGCGTCACAAGGAGTGCTAATGGACATCTGGAGTCAGGATAAGCTAGTGCTTTTCATGCTATTCGTTATTCCGGGTTTCATAGGCATGAAGTTCTACGAACTGTTGTGCCCTGGAACCTACAAGGATTCATCAGCTCGCATGATCGATGCGATTGCATACAGCAGCATCAACTACGCGCTGCTTGCACCTTTCCTCTGGAGCTGGAGACTTAGCACGAATTACCCCTTATCAATCTATTTAGTTTCGCCACTTTTTCTAGTTGCCGCCCCCTTACTCTGGGCGTACTTGTGGAAGAGACTTCGAGAGACAGAATTCTTCCAAAAGAATGCACCACATCCCATCGAGAAGCCTTGGGATTTCTTCTTTAGGCAGAGAAAGCCACACTGGGTAAAAATCACGCTAAACAATGGAACGATCATCGCCGGAAAATTTTACAACCGCTCTTTTGCTTCAAGTTCGCCCGCTGAAGAGCAACTGTATTTGGAAGAGACATGGCTTCTTGATGACAAGGGAAAGTTTCTGCGGAAAATCAATGACACCGCAGGAGTGCTTGTCCTGTCCAAGAACATCTCACACGTAGAGTTCCGTGAACTAAAGGAGTAAGAGCAATGCCTGATAAACGCGACCGCTTTAACGAAGGCTATTCGCCCCAGCGCATCGAGAAGGGCTATCAGCCTTCTCGTCGTGATTCGGATCAGAGCAATCCAAACAACGGATACCAGCCAGAACGGCAGTCACGAGAAACAACGGACCCGACACCGCCAGGTGAAGAGTGACGCCTAACAATTCACCTATGAACTCTCTCCGCAAGCACCGCTCGTCGGCTGCTTGAACGACCCTGATCATCGGAAAAGCAGAAGATTACATTCGCCTGTCCGGCTTTTCGATGGGCGCTGCAATCTTGAAATTCACGAAGTGGTGCTCATCGTTCAAGCGTTCACCGTGGCCGGAATTGTGATCGGCGTTGCCGGCTTCGGAACCGTGCCTGATGCCATGATCGTGATCGTGCTGCAACATGCGAGTGGTCTTGCGCCGAAGCGGGTGGGGGCGATGCGTCAGTGCACGACCGGTGACGCGCTGCGATGACCGCCTTCAAACGGCGCGCCATCGAGGCTCATCGCCCACAGCCACGCTAGGCGGCTCACCCTGCTTCCCGCATTTTTGAACAGCCTAGCATCGCCTCATGCGAATCACCCTCGCCATCCCGTAGCCTTCCCCGTCAAGTAGACAGTGCAAAAGGAGAATTTTTCCGCTCGCGGGATGCGCGATAGACGCTCGGCGGCAGGTTCCCGAGCGACTCGTGCGGACGTTCGTCGTTGTAGCGTTGCAACCACTCCTCCGTGATCTCCCGCACCTGATCCAGGTCCTCGAACAG